>Ga0307509_10004094_pt1 | contig 21348 bp, 33 predicted proteins | sample 10_EM_MG_FD_202245 | JGI IMG/M metagenome (GOLD analysis project Ga0307509, IMG submission 202245) | Populus trichocarpa ectomycorrhiza microbial communities from riparian zone in the Pacific Northwest, United States - 10_EM | ecosystem: Host-associated > Plants > Roots > Unclassified | place... | reverse complement strand
TAGCGATTCCGAAACTCCGTTACCCACTTGCCGAAACACGAAGTAAAGCGGCACGCTCACCTTGTCCGAGTATATTTTGGAACGTTTGTCGAGCAAGTCTGAGATAGTCTTTGCGGAATTCAGTACAATCAGGCCCTTCCCGAAGAGGTTGAGGTAGAGGATGTCGGTATCTAAAAGTCTCGATGAGATGAGGTTCGTCGAGTGAAACCAGGATATTGTGGACTCACCGTACTGCCTACCAAGCGCCAAGGTCCCTTCCCACAAGGAAAGTCCCCGAGGGATGTCGAGGACATTCCCGATGATTGGGTACCCCTTCGGCCCCGGTGGGAGCGGGAACGAGCGACTCCTTCCCCAACGCCTGAGCTTCAAATAGACAACAGTGGCAGCGAGGAGGGCAACAGGGAGAACGGAGAGGAGGTTGACCCTCGCCATGGCGGATGACAGACGGGGTGGGTCGAGGAGAAGCTTATCGTTTTGATCCGGCTTTATAAAGGGTTCGAACAGGGGCCCACTCCTGTCGCCTCATTCGGCGGACACCAAAACGGCTGGTGCGTGCAAACTCCGCCAGGTTGAAAAGTAGCGAGGTTTGGGGTGCGGAGTGCAAAATGCCGAGGTCCAATTGGTTGGGATTCATTTCCCGCGATAGACCCCGAAGTCAACCTACGTGACCCCGTGGAGACGGAGAGGTGACACGAACCGATTCTGTCGACACAACGATCGACGTAAGCGCTGCGGCCTCTTGGGGGATAGCGTAAATGTCATGGAAGATCCCGTTAGCGGGGGCGAACTTGAAAAGAGAACTTCACAACGGAACACAAGCGAGCGAGGTTCTGGGTTCGATGGAAAACTGGGATCCCGGTGCAGCCCCGAACGTTTTCGGTGCGGGGTCATTGGTGCCTACCTGTCCGTGCTCAGCCGCTGGGAGTGGATCCGATGGCGATAAACCTGCCGTCACATCATGGCGCCTAGAAAGGGTTGATTGTTTATTTGGGTGGTTGGTTACAACAGAACGTGTGACAGCGGAAAACATCGCCAACGTCGCCGCATCAGAAGAGCCTGGTGCAGCGCGGTTCGCTGCTACCCCAACGGGGGAACTGGGCTGGAGGGCCGTAAGGGCGCGGTTCCTACCCACAGTCGGGCAACTAGAAATATCAACTTTTTGCACTTTTTGTGCATCGCGGCCACGGCGTGAGACCAGCGGCTTGAGCGAGTTTCAGGTCACGTGATTTACCGGATCACCGCCGCCGGTGACGGCCGGCGGGGTTGTTCCCCGCCCATTTCTCACCACGGTAACGCTGCTCGGTCCGTTTGGCACTAACTTCCCTCCGTTCCCCGGAGATATCTCCACAAATATACGGTAGCGCTTGCTCGAGCACACATAAAACTCTCAATGTGGCAAAGCTACTACATACAGCGTCACCGTGGTAAAAAAAATTAACGGAGAGGCCCGAGAGCGAGCCAACAGCCTGCCGGCCTTCACCGATGGCGGTGATCCGACCTGAACTTACGCCTCACCGTGGCCATCCCGCGTACCGTAAGCTCTTCAACCGACCAGACTCTCCCGTGGATGGGAACTTGGGAAGGGGTTTTTTAATTTAGATTGCCAATGTTTCCGCGCCGGTCGGTTGTCGCCCAGTTGCAGTGACCGGGTAACATGAAACGCGCAGATTGAGAGTGGTGTGGACGCGCACATACACAATCCCCAACACGGGTTCACCTGTCGAGGCAGCTTGACAAATGGGCCCCAAGCCGAGATGGGTCGCAAGGTGGTCGTGCCAGGCGTTGCGATCGTGGGAAGAATATAATCTGAGATCATGCGTCATGTGATTTTCCGTCACCTCCCTCCAGCCGCTCCGACACCACACGGTTGGGTGCCTCGACACGAGAAAGCCGTATATGTTCACAGGAACACGATGGCCAACGAAAATGTTAAAAGAGCAGCATTCAGCAGTACGTGCTCACTGTCCAAGACGAGAATCAAACAGCTAATTGGAACACGTGTGCAGCCGCAGTGTTCGTCCTCTCGAACGTATGTGATCAGTCTCGGCATCGATATATCCTTCCAGTATTTGATGGTCTTTCTTTTGCAAGGTAGCCTTGTACTATGGGTTCAAGGTAGGCGGACGGCCGACTTCGGCTGAACGAGAGCTCACGGCACCGCTTCCAGCACCTGATAGACTACGCCCTGGGACAAGAGAAGAAAGAAGTCGCAGCAAAGAGCCTCGCGGCCCTTGAGAAAATGGGCCATAAAGACCTCAAACTGAACGAACACGAAGGTTCGTCCTCACCTGTGCGACTGGGCTATGTCGGAGGTACTCATCCACCTTTCCAGTTTCCATCGCCTCCGAGATTATACACCCAGACGACATCCACGTGACATTCTCAGGCGAGTCCCCCTCGGGAAACACTTATTCCCCCTTACTAATGCGTCCAGGATAGATATCGGTGGTTTAGACCATATCGTTTCCTCACTGCGCGAGACAATCATATACCCCCTCCTGTATCCCAACCTTTTCAACAATTCTTCCATTCTTGCCGGTGCGCCCAAAGGCGTCCTCCTCTTCGGTCCTCCCGGATGCGGAAAGACAATGCTCGCAAAGGCACTCGCCAAAGAGTCGGGGGCTACGTTTATCAATGTCGCTATCTCCGTTCTGACAAACAAGTGGTTCGGCGAATCAAATAAACTTGTGGCGGGCCTATTCAGTCTCGCACGGAAGGCCCAACCTTGTATCATCTTCATCGACGAGATTGATTCGTTTTTGCGGGAGCGAACGAAGGGGGACCATGAAGCAACTGCGATGATGAAAGCTGAGTTCATGACGTACGTGGCCCTCAATTTTCCTTCGCTTCCGACCGACCAACCTTTCTTGCAGGTTATGGGACGGACTGATGTCAAGTCAGGATCGGATAATGGTGCTGGGTGCGACAAACAGACCGAACGACATCGACTCCGCAATCCTGCGTCGAATGCCGAAGAGGTTTGCCGTTCGCCTTCCCGACGCTTCACAACGAAAGAGAATCTTGACGTTGGTGCGTATCCCTCCGCTAGACGTCCCGCAAGGCGACCCTTACCAGGTGTTGTTATTACCCAGATGCTCAAAGAGACCGAGTTGGAAGTTGGCTTTCCCTTGGGTGAACTGGCACAACGGACAGAGGGGCTGTCGGGTTCAGACCTCAAGGAACTTTGTCGGAATGCTGCAATGGCTCCTGTGAGGGAGTATATGAAGAAGATGGGGGGCAATCCCACCGCGTTGGCGAAGGTAAAATCCGAGGTACTTTCCCAACTCTCGAGACCGCTTGGAATCGCGCGCTGATGATCTGTCAAGGACCTCAAACTCAGACCGCTATCACTCGAGGACTTCTTCAAGGATGAAGCGACGGGCCTGCTCCTACTCCTTAATGCCGCCGCCGCGATGAACCAAGTAGAGGAGTTCTATGACGCACCTGATCCTGATACCCCCTGATGGGGATGCAGGGCCACGCACACTTGGGACCGAGCGGGTTCCAAATAGAGAGCATAGCAGAATTTTACAGTATCACGTACATGTACTCAAAACCACTAATTCATGACCACCATACTGCATACGAATCCTCGTCCATACCGTGGTCACCTAACCTTATACATCTGGACGATCAGATCTCCAGGAGGACTCGATTCGTCATCCTTCACCGAATACCTAATCTCGACGTCCAACTCCCGAGAATTCTCGTCACTCTTCCTGCATGAAAAGGTTCCGGTCACGATGGTGCCTTCGTGAGCTCGTATCGGTTCGTTTAGGAGGAAGATCGTTTGTTTCCAATGCGTTGGAACGCTCTCCGGGCCGGTGGTGAAACTCGTCACCCTCTCTTCACCAGGCGTCTTGACCCCTCCTTGGCTTGCCCGTCGCTTCGGTTGGAACCTTCCTCCAAGGGGCCACACCTCCGCGACCATAGGCGAGTCCTCGTTCGCGACCCGGACCTTGGTCGACGACGGGATCGGCATTCCATGTGGAGAGAAGAATGTGTCAAAGTATAGCACAAAGGTGCGGATCTTCGTGCGTTTTGTTGTGGTGCAGACGAGGGAGAAAGTGGATTGGAAATTGAGTTGACGCGGTTGCGCGTCTGGGACGAATATGTCCTACACGGAAAAGGAACGTGAAGGGTTCATTGGGAGGGAGTGATGACGCCTTTGTTGATCCACGAACCTTGATGATGACAGGGTCACTTATCACTGTTTCGGGCTTGACGATATCGATAATTGCCTCCCCGTACGCTTCTGCCTTCATTGCAGACATGTCGAACCCTATCATGCGTCCAGAGTCAGCATCAAAACGCGGGTTTCCGATACCAGACGGTTACCATAAATATCGTCCCACATCCCCACCCTTTCCTTATAGATATCCGCCCCCTCACACAAACCGAGCATCAGCCTACATTGACTCGGCGCGAGGACCCCTCCTGGTCGGAGGAACCGGTCCCTCGCCACCAAGACAGAATCCAGCATGGATTCATACAATAGGGCGTAACCCATCCATTCAGAGATAATCACATCCACTTGTTCCACCCCGTCAGGAAGTGTGATCTCTTCGACTTTACCTCGAATCACCCTAGACGTGATTTGAATCCCCGTTAGTGCCCACCCATGCACCACCAACCAAAAGGGCAGGTTGTGGTGTTTGTTGGAAAGGCGGATATGGTACGTACGTGATGACGTCGTCGTGACCGTTATCTTTTATTATCTCTTCCGCTCGTTTTGCGATATCACTCGCCTCGACTGCGTAGACCCGTTTCGCGCCCGAGCGAGCCGCAAACATCGAGAGTATACCAGTCCCACAGCCGACGTCGAGAACGACGGCGTCGTTGAACACCGTGGGTGTTCCGAGGATGAACGACGCGTAACTTGAGGTCCGCACTTTGTCAGTAAGCATCGTGGCGTGGATCTCTATGATCCAGTAATCAGCTACCTCACACAAGAGGTGGATGGACTGCGAATACCATTAGATCCGTAAGTTGTGAAGTAGTGAGAATCATCGTCCCGTTGGGGAACGATGGGGTCCACTGTGGAGGATGTCGCCGCCTCGGCGAGCCTGCCGACGTCTAGGCCTTTGGTGACAAATTGTCGATAGTCAACCAGGTCCTGTTTTGCTTTGTTGAGGTTTGCCTCGAGGGCGTTTATCCGGCGGAGGGCAGAATCTAGGTCTTTGGGAGCAGCTCCGAAAGAGGAACTGGGAACCTCCTCATCGGACCAATCCCCCGATTGGGATTCTGCCGTCGGAATGGAGGTTGAGTATGCGGCGACGCCTAGTTGGGGTCAATTGGTGGTGTGCTTACGGAGAAGAGGATCATCCTCGATCACGGGTATGAGATACTGATCGTCGGCGAAGAAAGGTTCCGATCCAGTCAGGGAGGAAAGGTCTGTGGCGGAGGGTTTCTATGGCAGGGAGTGAGCCACATGAACTCGAGAGTCAGTAATGACAATAACGCGACCTGCTTGCGGATGTAGTTGATGAACCTGATGCGTTGGTGGAAGTCAAGGGCTGCCGAGGATGAATTCGACTTCAGTCGGACCGTATGGACCTCGGATGGGAGTTACTCACCAAGTTTGCTGGAGACATAATCCAAGTTGAACCCGTGCGTCTGTTCGTCATATTCCGCGGCTTTTGCAACCGAGCCGAGTTTCTTGTCTTCGAAGAGCGAGCAACATTCTCTGTTCTCCTGGGAATCCGAGATCCAATCATCCCACGTTTTGGGATCGTTTTGGTCTTCATCTTCATCGGATGAAGACAAGCAGGACCCGGAATCGACATCATCTTCAGGTCCCTGGATGACGTCTTGAGGGTGGAAACGTATGCTCATGACCGCGCACACAGGTAGGACCAGATGACCCTGTCTTGAGGCAACGGGCCAAGGAGTGATTTTCGAATTTCCTTATCGGGACCAATCATGCACCGGCTATTACCGGCACAGGAACAACGGCGTCATCGTTCATCCCTTCCGCCGCTGACCGCAAACCTCTAATCATTCATTCGGCAACTCGACGATGGGGGTCATGTGGACATTGCCTGTTTGGGAGGGTGCGGTACGGGGTGCTTCGGGTGGTTTTGGGATAGTCTGGTCTAAGAGACCGATCCCCCGCCGCTGGCTCTGAGGAAATACCTGCGACGACGACAGAAATCACTTGGGAATCCTCTCTCAGCACTCTTCTCTAATTATGGCTGCTTCAGTGTCTCAGGCATCACTGGCACAAGTATTTAAGGAATACATCACCCCCATTTTTTATTTTGTCGTCTTCTCCTTCAACCACCATGAACTCCAAGATCGTCGCAGAATGGTCCGCATACAACGTCACACTATACTCCACACAGCGACCTCCCCCTCTGGGAACTGTTGACACGGTTGATAAGCTAGAAAAGTTGGCCAGAGAGCATCTGATCAAGGTTGCGAGTGAAGGTGTGTCAAGAGGTGGTCAGTTTTCGATCAAACTCAAAGGCTCTCCAGGCGCTTTTCTGTATGTCTTCGGAAGCGCTGGGGCGTGGAAGACCTACGAAGCCAACCGCAAGGCTTTCGATAAATGGGCAATTATCCCCCGTATGCTGCGAAACTGCACTGCCCGTAACTTGGAGGTATCAATCAGTTTTTATCTAAATTACGCTTTCAGTGATAGAGGTTGGGCCCCAGACAACTATCTTCGGTCACAAGTTCAAGGCTCCGATACTATTGGCCCCTATTGGGGTTCAGGGTATCCTCCACCCCGAGGCTGAGCTTGCCACCGCAACAGCCGCGAGGGACCTCAATATCCCGATGATCTTGAGTACTGCTGCCACCCGGTCGATGGAAGAAGTGGCTGAGGTTCATGGGGACAACCACCGGTGGTATCAACTCTACTGGTAGGCTACGTGTCTCACAGCGGCCACCCTAGACTCACCGTTCGTCAGGCCATACAGCGATGAAGTGACGTTGTCACTCCTCAAGCGGGCTAAGGAAAATGGTTATTCGGCTCTTGTCATCACCCTCGACACCATGTCCATCGGTTGGCGTCCGCACGACCTCGATACCGCTTACCTACCTTTCTTCCACTCCTACGGTTGCCAGAACGGTTTATCTGACCCCGTTTTTATGGCCCGATACGGTAAACAGCCAGAAACCCGAACCCAATTGGCGTTTCCGTACGATCCCGAGGAGATCAACAAGCGTTTTGCGCACGGTGACCCAGCCGCAAAGGCCCAGGTCTATATGGGTACGGAGTGGGTCAAGGAGATGAGCTCTGGCAGGCAGAGGTCGTGGGACGAGCTCAAACTGATCAGGGATAATTGGGAAGGACCGCTGGTTCTGAAGGGAATCCAATGCGCCGCCGACGCTGAGCTCGCGATCGATGCGGGAGCAGATGGTATCGTGGTTTCGAACCACGGCGGTCGGCAAGTAGACGGGGGAGTTTCGGCTCTGTGGTCTCTAGAGCATATCATGAAGTCCAGCAAAGTCAAGGAGGCACAGGCAACCGGGAAGTTCACGGTGTTGTTCGATTCCTCTATTAGGTCCGGACCAGACATCCTCAAGGCGCTGGCATTGGGAGCTCAAGCCGTCCTGCGTACGTTTCGTTCGAGTCCCCAACCGTCTTCTGGGCGCGGTTTGTTTTGTTTTGTCACTGATCATTGTCATGACTAGTGGGACGGCCGTACGTGTATGGTCTCGCCCTAGGAGGGGCCGACGGCATCAAACACGTTGTGAAGACAATTCTTGCGGACCTCGAGGTTACCATGGGCCTCAGTGGCTACAAGAGCATCGACGAAGTCCACGGCAAGGCCGAGGGGATACTCACGAGGGTGGATTGAGGTGCCGTGTCTTGTGCATAGAAAGTTCAATAACCAATTTGGTCGTTTTCATCCTTGTCCGTTCGCCGCGGTGAATGCAAACTAAGTTTATCCGGCCCTTGGGGATCTGACTGTGGGTATGGCATCGGGAGAACGCCGAGATTGGAAGCGCCTGGCAGTGCTCCCGGTGTTGACACTTACTTCCAAGCTTGTGGAATCGCAGCCGAATGCCCGGCTTGACCTGGTTACACTGGATTTAAATGGGGCGGACGGCACTCATGCTTGGAATGCTTAAGCAGTAATTTATTTGATTGTACATTGAACAGAATTTCGAAGGAGCATATCGATGCGCTTCCATAGACCGGGATGTACATAACGGAACCGCATGGAATCCCTCCAATTCGCTTGGAAGCGCATAGAAAAGCGAACAGGTAGTGCACAATTTTATTCTAGATTTTCCTGATGATAGGTTCTATTTCGAATACTCGGGCGGAGGATCCACCGCGGATCAACTACCAGAAATCGAGGACCGTTTTCTGGCCCGCAGTCTAGTGTTAAATGTTCAACGCTCGAACGTTCGGAATGAGGAGGATTCACCGACTGGGTCGAGCAATGCTGAATGCACATGGTCCCGAACGGGACACTCCGACTGATTACCCCTGATCTGTAATAAGCGCTGTCGTGGGTGGAACTCGGTTCCCAAAAACCCCAGTCGCACCCCGAAGTTCGAGCCCTTGTCTGGACTTTCCCTGTGGCAAGGGAACATCCGGAAGGCGGTGCTAAAGAAGGTACCCGTTTAGCAGGCGTGGACTCCGACCGCCCTTTCAGTGTTAGCTTCGTGATTAGGAAGACGGGATATTCAACAGCGCGCTTGACGGTTGAAATTAAAGCGTTGGTTGCTCTAGCATACGACTGGTTTGGGTCGACCTCCGCGACCTCAGCATGTCGAATGCCTACCCCCGGTCCCGGGAGACGGTCCTGAGCCTCGTGCTTTTGCCTCACACGGGGTGGGTCATCCGTCGGACCTCCGGACAAGGTACACAACCCGATACGTGATGTACGGATGTGTAAAGTTCCCGGCAGGGTGGCGGTGGCAGCGGTCGGGGCTTTGGACAACTGATTTTATGAGATCATTCCCGGACAGGCATCATCATCCGGCTCAGGGTCCAATGCGATCCTCGCAGCAACTCCGCCGGGGTTTGAATTCCATGTTTTGGTCGACACGCCTTGGAAGATACAATGGGGATAAAGCGTCCGTGAACTGGTACTGATTGGCCATCGCGCAGACGCATTTGGACAATGGCCACCTTGGCGATCAGGTCCGGCAAATCTACATTTTGCCGCATTATTCCCTCATCGCATCGATGCTACGGAACCTCCAAGTGGGGTGCCAATGTGCGTGGCCAAGCAACATCAAGGCCTCTGAAGGGATGCGCTTCCGGACGAGGATTTCTGGTTGATCCTCCCATACCTAGCCGCTCATCTTTTGGTTCCTGCGCGCCTCCGCCAATTGTGGCGTCTGTATTGGTTCCCGCAACCCGGGACCTCAGTAGTCCATCCCCATCCCCAAGCGTTTACCATGCGCATATCCCTTACGGTTGCAAGGCACACAAACAACGAGATTTGAATACTTTGTCACCTGGCCTAGAACGGCCGCTTTAGCGCCGGAAATTGGGAGTGATCGTGGGAATTCTGGGAGCTGGATGGGACTTCACTGATCCCCGGATTCGCCTTTCATCCTCTTTCATCCCAGGATATGATACGCACGTCACGTGTCTGGGTGCTCTGTAGGCGTGGGCACGTAGTCGCACCTGTCAAGAAAATGCCCATTTGTGTTCCTGTCCCCAGCGGACATACCTCTTAGGCCAGATCCGTGCTTCTGAGTGGGACTTCGAGAACGGAGCAGGGTACCGCCCTCTGGAATTCCGGGCCTCAAAATGTATACCGAAGGTGGTGTAACCGCACACGGTCCACGGTATCGTGCGACGTATACACTTCCCGGTATCCGGGAATGGCCTACTTCGGAACACAGCCCTTCACCTTGCATTCCGTCGTGAAAAGCACTTTACCGGTGTACTTATAGCTCTAGAATATAGAAATAGGATCTGAGGTGCGGGTGATAACCTCCCTCACACATGATGCGATCCCTATTGTGGTGAGGAAAGCGAAAATTTGTGAGGGGTTTTCCAGGGATGGGATACGAAAGGTGGAATAACTCACCGAACGTGCGTGATCGGTTTTGCACGCAATTTTGGAGGCACGGGTCGGACGTATAGGCAACCTAGAAACCACAAACCGGAAAAACGAGGAGAGGAGGTAGGAGAGAGGCAGAGAGAACCAGCGAAAAAAGTTAGTTGGGCAAGAAGTATCAGGAGACAGTCTGGAACGGCCCATCATGTAAGACGCACTCGTCTGGGCGGGTATCCAGGGGCTTTTAACGAAACTGTCAGGACCCCATCCATCGCACCAGGTCATCGAGAGTATCCCCGAACATTGCACTATGGCTGTTTTCGAGCGGCTATATGTAGGGTCGTGAGTCCAGATGCGGGGTTTGAAGATGATATCAATGTTTCGATACAATGGACGGTCCTGACGAATTCATCAAAGGTTCCTGTTTGTCGGAGTTACCCAAGATACCGTTTGTGGAACAAAGGGCAAGTCGAAACGCCTCAACTGCCAGCAGGCATGAAACGGACCTGGTGACGGCCGACAGACAGAAACCTATGGGGGTGAAATACCCGACGACGGCCGATGTCCGGAAACCCGTGGCGTCGGCGGACCCGATAATAACTGACCAAAGGGTGACGAGGCGGCGGCGATAGACCCAGTGGTGGCCCCGCACACCACTCGCCTCCCTCCGATTCGTGGAAGTCTTCCTGCTCCATAGCCTGCGGCTAACGGATTCAAGAGGGACAGATTCCCAGCGGCTGTCCGCGAGATTTTCGCGGACGTCCTGATGCCAAATTGAACGACCTGTCCGGCATCGACTTCCGGGGATTGTGCTTCGATCTGGAGCCCCGGATTTAGTGCGGAACGATCGTAATCATGATTACCGCCGGTCGAGGCCGAGGTCCCCAATTTGTGGTATAAGTGAACGGGGAGCCCTTCATTTGAGTCGGTCCCCTGTCCCCCCTCCTCCCAAACGCCATGGGATCCCTGCATGTGTCCAATTTGCCCATCGAGCTCTTGGATCTGGTCCGTTGTTCGCCCCCTCTTACTTCCCTTACGTCGTAACCGTGAAAACTCGTCCTGATAGGTTATGACCTATCTCGACCCATGGGATCTTCTCTACCTCAGCCGAGTTTCGAAGGGATTTAGGGAGATCCTCGTCACACAGAAAGCCGCCGGCATCTGGAAACGGTCGATCCAATCTGTCGACTTGCCTCCGTGCCCTGATGACATCACCGAGCCTGCCTACATCACGTTCGTGTTCGACAGTGAACATTGCGTGTGTCCCCTCTTTTTTCTCCAATCTGCAGCTCAGATTCACCGGCTTTCCCCCCTTTCCAGGCATGCGGAAATTCACCCGCGCAGCTGCTGGTCCCACAACTCAAGATGAGACTTTGTGCCAAGTGCAAGTCAAAAAAGTGGGTATCACCACTTGAGGCGTTTTGCGGTTTATAATATTCGCCTCCAGCGTTCAGTGGTTCGATGCTCGGGCCATTGGAAGCCTCGTGATTCCTTCCACTCTTCAAGTGATCGCGGCAGATTTAGTCACCCCATGTCAGTGTTCTCAGCGACTCTGCCGGAGCAGATGATTGACGCATCGCTTCAAGTCTCCTTGGGAAACGACCTCGACATGAAGGCCTTTTACGTTCCAGAGCTCACTTTGAACGCCCTTCGGGTCAGCGAACCCGACGGTGACCCATCGGCTGTTGTGAGCCAGCTAATGAAGGCCGCCACAAGAGCGCAAACGGTGTGTGGAATTGGTGTGGGGGGAGGTCCATTTTTACATGTTGTCCGCCCCCAGTTCTCTCAATCCCTGTGGGAATGGTGTCTGGAACGGCAGCGGATGAGGTGATTCCTCCGTTCGTCGCCTAATTGTTTCCTCCGGACTGAATGACTCTCAGGGCGTTTTCCCAGCTATCCGCTCTCGGGTTTCCTCAAGAAATAATCACGGCTGAGTGGCCCGTTGTGGAACGGCAACAATTTAACAGAGCCGTTCTCATGGGAGTTCGCGACTGGAGCGACCAATGTTAGTTCTCCCTCCTTTCGCCGGCTCATATTCACACCCGCTTTCTAGATTGGGACGAGAACGTTGTACCCAGACTTCTTCCAATCTTCCGGTTAGTCCAACAGGAGACCAAGGGACAGAGCCACAGAAGAGACGTTGAGATGCGACAACAGGAATTTGCAGAATGTTCTGCCCAGTTGATCGAACAATATCAGCCCTTTCTCGACAGCGCCACCCTGAGACGCGCACCTCAGGTCCAGAAGCTGCTCTCAGAAGACGACTACCGAACTCCGATAACTCCTGAGAGGTTATCCCCTATCCTCGATGAGCTCGTTCTCTGGGCCGATCGGGAGCTTGCTCCGACCTATTCCACGATGGCGAATTCTTTCCGCTCCGTGCACTGCGGTCTTTTGCCTCCGAGTGTATCAGGCGCCCCCGATCGTGAGTTACTGGAAATGGTTGTAACGATGTTCGGGTGCAAAGCCTGCAAGTTTCTTTACGATTATAAATCCCACTCGAAACACGGAAAGGAGTGTTCCAGGGCGATACGGGCTCGATCTTTTGGTTCGGGATGTTCTGGGCCGGCTGAGAAGCATGCGATCGTGGTGGTTCTTCACCTCCTCAAGTTGGTTGGGTTACCTGAAGACTCCACGCGTGCTCTGGTCGGGCGTACCTTTGACGAAACCAAGTTTGTGTGTCTCTGTGGGAACCCCAAATTTAGGAAGCAGGTTGGATTCTTCGAGTTGGTACGTCCTATCCCACGTCTGCGTGGTCCTTCAGTTGATGTTTCGTTTCATTCCGGGGTTCAAGCTCCAACACCTGATTTCTGAGAACGGGGAGCACAAAGAAGTCAAGTCCCAGATCCGGGAAGGAGTGGAACGTCCTGATTTGGTCGGGGAAGCCGCGCCCAGTGAGGTATCTTTGATCAATGACCACGATCCCTCCGTCCTCTCTTCCCTCGTCCGACGTGTGGATCCTGGGCAACCCCAATGGAACTTCAAGACGAGACCTGTCGATGGTCACCGCCCGACCAAACCCCGTCAGGCGTATTGCGATCTGTGTTTCAGGTTGACCGGCACCCGGAAGTTCTTGGGTGGTGATAGGGAATACATGGTGTACCATATGAGGGCAAAGTAAGTCGAACGCGTGCTGTGTAGCTTGTTGCTGGGATAAAATCGGAACGGTAGGATGCTAACGTAATGTTCTGGACTTACAGGCATGGGCAGCCCCCTGTATAACCGTAATATGGAGCCACGTACCGAAGAATCGTTGTGAGTGTACCGTGATCGCCTGGACCGTGGTTAGAACCACAAACTAATGGAGCCACTAAGTAGTAGGTCGGGCGCTCGATTTGTCGGGGCGACCTACGCTCTTGTAAAGCACGAATACATTAATGTTAATACACAGGTTTCGGGAAACATTCAGAGTGATGGTGGCCGAGAATAACCACCTCAAAGTTCATGACATCCTATTGCGCGGGGTCCTGAGAGCCTGCCCGGCTTGCAGGTCAGGATCCGTGATCTTCAGGCAGCCCCGCGATGTGACACCTTCCTGCTTGAGTCATCCCCCGGCCTCATGTGGCTTCACTCAACGCGCTTTCAGGTCTGAATCACAATCACTTTACTCCTGATTATGGATCCTCGTCATCGTCAGAACGGATCAGATCGTGATTAAAGAACCCCGACAAGCATTAGAAGTTAGAGCTATCCGGCATATTGCAAAAACCGATAGACCACTATTTGAAAAACAGGAGGGGGTTACTTTATTTCCTCGCGTTTGTTGTCACGATATCTCGATAGGGATTTGGTGGTGGAAGGTCGTAACTCCCCACACACCCCCCTAATACACCTCCGGGGGTTAGACTTGGAGGTATGGACCGCGGGTCGCGCTGATTCTACGTTGATCAGTTAGGCTGCGCTGGGATCGCTGGTAATGAACACTACTCACTAAGGTTTCGATTCTCGCTCCGATTGTGCGCTCAAGGTCCTCATTTACATACGCATTACGGTATAGCGAAAGGGGTTGTGCATACGATCGATGGATTAGATAGAGCGTGGGGCGCTTATGTCTCGCACGCGGAGAGATTCCTCTCGTCAGGAAACGGTAATCAGCCCCCGTGAAGGTCGGGGATGTACTTCCCACCCCACACTTCTCGTGTGTCGGGCCCGAGGACATTCAGTTAGGTGGGACCCGTCCGTCCGTCTCTCACCAGCGAACAATGCAGGACTCGTCCTGTGACTCGGTGAGATAGCATTGGTGAAGTAATCGATAATCACTCGCCGCTTATTGTGACGTGGGAACTTTACAGAACTGGGCGTAGGGTGCTCACAGATCCCCCGAGTGAATGGACAGGATTACGAGCGCAGGCTTGGACGCCTAGACCTTACCCCCCATCTGCGTGATGTAACGGGCGGCGGTGCGCAATCGGATTGCCAAGACTACTCGTGAAGTGGCCGGGGGCTTCGAACCTCACGGTGCGAAGGGAAACGCCATGGCCAGTGTAAGAACTCCCTTGGATTAAGAGGTATCTGGGGTACTAAGGCGCTAGTGGTCGTATTCAGTTCGTGACGAATCTCGAACCGGATCGCGATTTTCAGGGCCGCACTAGGTTCGTGAACCAGCTTTCCATCCAAGTTTTCGATATTGCGATCTCCGACGGCTGATGTAGAGAGCATAGATCCCTCGTGAGACAATCCCATTCCACGAACGAACAGGGAAGCAATACAGCATCCAAAATGAAATAATCTTACATCCTCGGAGGTGGACGCTTAGGTCAGCCCAAAAATATCAAAATTAAACCCCCACTTTCCGCTTGAGAGAGGTACATGATCAGCCGTCTCCCAAGGAAAGGGAGTGTTGGTGACAGGACACGTACCTCGGATTTATCATCCTCTTTGGAGGGTGTGACGCTGCCGCGCGTTCGATTTTCTCAAATAATTCCTGAGGAAGGGTTACACCTGGGTTCCAGGCGAGTCAATCGGGGTGGCGGGTGCCAGCGTTCGTAGTCACCAACCTCGGAAGTTTTCTTCGATCCTATTAGGATGAATGCTCTTTGGTAGAACAACCACGCCCCTCTGCCTAAGCCACGAGAGGACCGCTTGGGCAGGAGTGATGTTGAGCAGTCTTGCAACTTCCGCGAACTAAATATGCGTCAGTTTTGCGCTATCATCGTGTGGCCCAACACATACAACCGGTAACTCCAACGTTTCTTTAACCTTCCTCATGCCGCCGAGCGGTGATGAAGCTTCCAACAACACCTTTCGTGACTTTGCCCACTGAGTAACGGTATACCGTTGAGGGGGTTTTAGTGCCTGTCATCCAATCGTACATACTGCAATGAGGCTTGGTTGGGGGTTCCAATAACTCAACTCCACTTGGTTCACCAAGGGGCGATACTTCAGTGGATTCTTCATCAGCTGTTCAAACCTGGGGTTACACATGGGTGAGAAAGTGCGCGTTCTAGGCTGGTAGTTGGTGGTACAAACCTCCAAATAGTGAAGCTTCGAGAGGGGAAGACATCGTCAACGCCGACACCCGTGAACGCATGTATTCGTCCTATAAGACATACTTGCTGACGCCGATATTCTTTATCTTGCCCTTATCAACTAGCTCTTCGACCTTCTTCCACGTGGGAAGCATGTCATTTGAAAGGGGTTTGTCGACAACGAACCTCCCAGACGCGAGGTAGGGCTCCTTCAGGATCGCCACGGGCCTGCGCGTCACCGTAAGTCCACAGCGAGGCGTTGAGAGGTAAATGGAGTCGACCAGTGAATCAAGTACATGTCCAAATAAGAGGTCCCTAAGCGGGTCAGCGTTTCGTCAAGGGCAAGTTCGACATCTTCTGGGGAATGAAAAGCGTTCCACAACTGGGAGCAACGGGGTTTGATCAACAGGCCGAACGGTGGCAAAGTGGGATTGGTACCTTGGAAGTCAACCAGATATCCTGCCGTCCCACACCGCTCTGGTGGACCGCATTCCCAATAGCCTCCTCGTTCTACGAACGACGATGAGATGACCCTCGGGATTATGATCGATGTGGATGTGGTGCACCCCGTATTCCCATGCGCAATCGATGTGGCGGTATCCCGCGCTCAATGCGGCCTAGAACTGACTATTAGGGTTCCCTTGGTCAAATAACTCTTCTGGAACTACCTTAACGGCTTTCCCGGCGTCTTCCTCGTTTATCCTCCAAGTTCCCAATCCGACGGAGGGGATGGTATCTCCAGACGGTAGTGTGTAGCCATCCACGGGTGGATGTGATATCGACGAATCTGTTCCTGTTGCTGACGCGATCCATCGGTTTGAAAGTATCGTGGTCTTCGTTGCGTGCGCGAGAGCCGGTCGTACAACAGAACTCAACTTGAGCATGTTGACTTAAAGACGGATGATGGGGGCGACGACGACTGCAAGCGATAGAGCGCGCGTCACGGTCATCAGATGTCGCGATTCAGCGTCTTGAACGCCTGGGGTCGATAAAGGATCTTCTGAGTTTCTGCCCCCGCAAGGCGCACAAGGTGTGGAACGGGAATGAATGCGTGGTGTCTTTCCGCAGATGGAGGGAGTTTATTAGAGTGGTAGAAGTGGCTCAGAAGAGCCTTTCGGCCAACGCCGACCCATCCATCTCAATGACGTCCAGTGCAAGGTAGGTGGGTTGGCGGTTGTCCTATCTTTGGTTCTGACACCCTCCTTTAGACTCGCCAACTGCTTATTCTGCAAGATTATCAAGGGTTCGTAGTTTGCGTCTTACGTTTGGCACTGGAATGAGAATAGACGTAGGAGAGATCCCGTCTCTCAAACTCATCGAGACCGAGAAATCGTGAGCGTATCGGCTGCTTCTTGGAGTGTACTCGGTCTCTCACGTACCGCACAAGCTTCTCCTTCTTGGACATCGGCCCTATTGCACGTGGCCATTCCCTTGTGATCCCCAAGTGTGCGTCTCGTGTATCAACAACTCGCGACGTAGGGCGGCTTACCACACCACCCTTCGTCGGACGTAGGGCATGGCGAGAAACTTCACGATGTCCCGGATGAATATCTCGAGGATTCTCTGATTGTCGCGAAGAAAATTGCCGTCGCATCCGGGCTTGAGAACTATAATATCCTACAGGTGCGAGTTCAGCCCCACCCTCTGCATTGCGTCCCGCTAATTTACCCCCACCCATCAGAATAACGGGAAAATCGCTCACCAGGTAGGGTACCTTCTAAATTTGTGTTCCTTCACTGACGGATGATTCCCTAGGTCGTCCCTCACGTCCACTTCCACATCATCCCCAAGCCCGACGAATCTGATAAGACCGGCTTGGTAATCGGGTGGCCTATTCAGACTTTCTCCAAGGAAGACCTGGAAAAAACCCACGAAGAAATCAAACAGAAGTTGTAAGCAGTGCAAGCAAACGGTACACTTTACGTCTGCCCAAGTGTATTAGAAGAAATTACATCCATTGTCCTCGGAGACCAACCAGACGCCCAACCAAGATGCCCACAGCTCGCCGTCCAGATCGCACCGAGTAGTTTGCACCTTGGCCGCAATCTCCTTTCTTTCAATCTGAGGTTCGCACAGTCGACGTCGTTGTCGAGTCGACACCAACGGTTGAGTATGCCCCCTCGGTTTTTTCGAGCAATGGGATGCTGGGAATGAGTTGCATGCAGGGAATCAGGCCGGGTTCCCAGCTTAGAATAGTGCATGCATCGAAGCGACGGCCGCTAGAGCGCATAGGCTCTTTGAAACTTCCGTACACTGAATGGATATCGCACATTAAAGCTCGAGTCACCACTCGCACTTTCTCTTCCAATCCCCACCTCTCTCTCTCTTTCGCTTCCTTCCCGATGCCGGTACCGCTAGGTCACGAGGAGGCAAAAACGTACACCCAAGCGACGTTCAAACCGTTGCTGAACAAACTGGTCAAGACTCCAGAGTACTTTAACCCCCACGATCTCCAACTCGCTCTCGAGCACGTTTTCACTCCGGGGTCAATCGACCCTACCCAGATCGGTGCATTCCTCACCGCGCTTCACATCTCTCGGCTCGAGAGGCGACCGGAATCGTTGGCCGTCGCCGCGGCTTTGTTGAGATCAAGAGCGGTCCCGGCCTCAGTTGAATGCGGTGATGAGGATTTCGTGGTGGATATCGTCGGGACGGGAGGCGATGGCCATAATACCTTCAACGTCAGCACAACGGCCGCTATCGTCGCTGCTGGTGCGGGTGCAAGAGTGATCAAGGTGCGTACTGTGTGCAAAGTGTGGGCCACAACCTAATGTATTCTACGCGTAGCATGGCAGTCGAGCCTCCACCTCGTCTTCAGGCTCAGCAGACCTTCTCGAACGTCTCGACTGTCTCTTCGTCCCTCCAACACCGGGGGCCACAATCCCATTCCCCAGAATCCCCTTCCAATTCATCCTCGCACCACACTACCACCCCTCCTTAGCATTCATCGCCCCATACCGCAAACTTCTTCCCTTCCGAACGATGTTCAACATCCTCGGACCCCTAATAAACCCTGCCAGACCAAAGGGAATCGTGCTCGGGATCTGCGAACCCGAGTTAGGCACAACGTTCGCTCAGAGCTTGCTCGACGGAGGAGTGGAAAAGGCTTTGATCGTGTGTGGGGTCGAGAGGCTAGACGAGATCAGTTGCGCAGGTCCCACTCACGTATGGGAACTGAACAAAGGCGCGGACGGGAAGGGTGAGGTCAAAGAGTACCTCATTGACCCCACAAACGACTTCGGTTTACCCACCCACCCGTTGGATGATGTCGGCGGTCACTCTCCCGAGGAGAACGCCAAGGTGTTCGTTAGGCTGCTGGACCCAGCCAATGGACTCCCACCCGACGCCGACAGGGATACAATCAGGAAACACACCGCGATAACCGATTTCGTGATGATCAACGCTTCTGCGGTGCTAGTCATCGCCGGGATCGCCAAGGACTTCAAACATGGAGTCGAGCTGGCGAGGGAGAGCATCACCAGCGGAAAAGCGTGGGAGGCGCTACAAACCTTCAGGGAACGACGGAGACCGACAGAGTAGAGCGCTTGCACCATTTCAAACAGATATACATCGTTGTACCAATATCACCCAGTAGAAGGGGCCGTATTCGTATCACACGGAAATGGCGCTCATAGAAACATCCCCGTCACCACCCGCAAGAGCGGACCGCTGGGATCTCCTCTCTTCCGCTTGTCTCTCTAACTCGGCGATCTCAGCGGTCAGTTTCGCCTAGATACCGGGCGTGAGTGGATAGATCTGTTGGGGGGAGTCTCATGCATACGCTTTTGCTCTCCAACTCTGAAACCTCGAAAATCGACCAAGGTGATTTCCTTTTCGGTTGGTGCTTGTCACCTGTCGAAGGGGTGTGAGTTTGGGCTGGAAAGGTGAACGAGATGGGCGAACCAAGAGCGGCTTGCAGGAATACTTCGTCCATAAACTCGTGGTTCCTCTGGAATCTTGTCAGCGCCAGCGTTCTCGTCGAGATCATTTCTTTTTCTATGGGCTATCTCAGCAGGGACCGCAAGAGGTATCAGATTGGCGCCCACCCATCTCCTCGTCCTCATCTGCATGCATACTAGGTCTTGGCTAGAGGGGGCACGATTCAGCGTTAGCTTTCGTACGACCTATGTGGCAGACAAAACGCACGGCGTTCATGCTACTTCTCGCTCGCTGTTCTCTCTCTTGGGCGTTCCGTCTTTCGAGGGCTTCCATCTGTCGGTTCTGCTGGGCCAACATCGACTGTGTCGTCGCTGGACCTGGGTACCCCATTCCAATCTGCGGAGGTACACCCTGTGGCCCGGGTGGTTGAAGCGGGGGGTGACCAGGGTGAGGGGGATGTTGTTGATTAGGAACCCCTTGCATATGGCCAGGCCCTGGACCCTGGTTTGGTGGGTGTTGTTGGGGGCCTGGTCCACCCGGTCCCCCAGGCATCCCACCTCCCATCCCACCAGGCATGCCGCCCGGGATTCCACCTGGGATGTTACCTTGCATGCCACCTTGCATGCCGGGGGGGATCCCTCCAGGCACACCGCCTGGAACATTTCCGACCGGAGGGCCACCAGGCGTATTTTGCAGAACCTTCTGCCCGGCTTTCTCTCCAGCGATGAATACTGGAGGAAGGTTGGCGGGTTGGAGGGGGTATGAGCGGGTAGGTTGGTTGAATGCAGGGTTCACGGCTGCCGTTTCGCGGAAATGGGATGAAAGCGTGAGTCGAGAATCGAGAACGCGTCCAGAGGGGGGTGGATTTTGGAAGGAGGGACTCACGCACTGCTTGACCCCTACAATAGTGGATGAGAATGAGTTGAGGATTTCCGCCCTTGATCAATCGGAATTTCCGTCGGATGCGATTGGCAACGTTTTCTCCAGTACCTGGGGTGAATCCGTACTTGGATTCCATTACTTCAACCTCCTAAACGCGCATACCGTAGGTCGATAACTGACGTGTATATTTTGGTGGGGAAGGTAGACGTACCCGGCCGTTTCCTGCGGCGATGGTGAACCGTTGCTCATTTTCTTGAAACCTCATACCATCGTTGGGAAACGTCATATGCGAAGGGATGAAGACGAGATACACAGCGCCATCTACGTTGAAGGAGGATTTGGGTGGTCAGCGGGTCATAGAAGACGCGAAGTCATAAGGGGAAGAATGTACCGGCTGGCCTGTCAATATACCCCCAAGCAAACGGTAGCTGCATCGAAGCCTGGGTCCCTCGAAGGAGCAAGTTCACCGCCATCTCGATCGGGAGCGAGGGCTGGTTCGCTATGTCTCCCGAGAATCGGAGACACAACCCGTCCGCGACTTGTTGTGGTGCCGCCATCGTTGGTTATCCTTCCCTTCGTTGTTTTGGGTGCGACACGCGTGGAAATGGGAGAGGCGATGTGGATGGAGGTGTGGGAAGGTGGGTGCGATGAGAGGGTTTGGTCATGGGAAGATCGACGCGGATGCCTGGGGTTTGAAGGGGAGATGGTTGCAGTGATAGAGTGTCGTGTAAGCAGAGTATTCATGGTCGGTTAGCTCAGTTGGTTAGAGCGTGGTGCTAATACAAGTGCTGGTTAACGCCAAGGTCATGGGTTCGACCCCCATACTGACCACTTTTTTGTGCAGTTCAAACTTCAAGTGCAGTCCCACACCATCCATCGCCAGTGTCGGCTCCCTCTGTTCCGAACATTCCGGTATTTTCAACCATTGTTCCGTGACGCAATCAGGATTCAGCTGCCCTCCCAATACTGTACCATTCCGACCAACCCGGCGGGGTTGGTCGATGACAGAAAAAAGAAAAAAAATCAGAACCGGCGAGAGCGGCGGGAGGCCCGATGACGATGACAGATGCTCGCCGGGCGGCGGCCCTGATGGTGATGACACCCCGCCGCAGTACCACTGAGCCAAACTTCGCCTGTGCCAC
>Ga0307509_10004093_pt1 | contig 21353 bp, 18 predicted proteins | sample 10_EM_MG_FD_202245 | JGI IMG/M metagenome (GOLD analysis project Ga0307509, IMG submission 202245) | Populus trichocarpa ectomycorrhiza microbial communities from riparian zone in the Pacific Northwest, United States - 10_EM | ecosystem: Host-associated > Plants > Roots > Unclassified | place... | reverse complement strand
CGGCAGCGTCGCGATCGTCGACAGTGTGCCGATCACGAACGCCGTGCGAATGCTCTTGAGCGCCTGGTAGAACACATCGTTGCCGGTGCGGTCGGTGCCGAACACGTGGTAGTGCTGGGCGAGCGCGAGCAGCGGGCCGAACACGACGCACAGCGCCAGCAGCGTGAGCGCGACCGCGCGCAAGGGCAGATCGGTATGGCCTCGCCGCAGCCTGCGCGATGCCTCGCCGAAGCCAACGCGGTTCTTGTGCGACACGGCCAGCGCAATGCTCGCGGCCGCGAGCAAGGCCGTCAGCACGCCGAGGGCCAGCCCGATGCACGCCATCTGCGCCACATCGCCGAGCCACTGCGAGTCGTTGGTCAGCATCTCGCCGCCATGCTTCAGGCGCGGATAGGTCCGCACGATCTCGCCGTTCTCTTCGACCGTGTCCTTGGTGAAGCCGTGGATCGCCAGCGGTGCGGAGTACGAGGTCTCGCGCCCCGCGACCTGGCGCGCCAGCACGAGGTCGAGCAGCGATTCGGTGCGCGTGCTGTAGGCCTGCGCCTGGTTCGCGTCGGCACCGGCGGCGTTCGGCAGTGCGCGCCGGAAGTGCACGCTGTCGGCCACCGCGACCGCGAAGAACAGCAGCAGCACGACCGACGAACAGATCGCCGCACGATCGTGCAGCACCTTCATCCAGCTCGCGCGCAGGTTCGCGCTGCCGTGAATGCGCCAGGCGTAGACGATCAGCATCAGCAGCGTTGCGATGACGACGACATCGGACCACAGCACGACGATCTTTGGACTCATGTTTTGCTGTTATCCGGTCAAGCGAGGCGGACGCGCGGGTCCACCCAGGTGTAGGCCACGTCGATGACGATGTAGCTCAGGATGTAGATCACCGAGCCGACGAAGACCATCGAGCGCACGATCGCGAAGTCCTGGCCCGTGATCGCCTCGATCACGTACGAGCCGAGGCCGGGGATGCCGAAGAAGCTCTCGAACACCAGGCTGCCGAGGAACACGAACGGCAGGTAGCTGCCGGCACTTGTCAGGATCGGGATCAGCGCGTTGCGCAGCACGTGGTCGAACAGCACTTTCGGTTCGCTCAAGCCCTTGGCGCGCGCGGTGCGCACGTAGTCGCGGCCGAGCTCCTCGAGGAACATCGCGCGGTACAAACGCCCTTCGCTACCGAGCCGCGACAGCAGCGACAGGATCACCGGCAGGATCAGGAAGCGCGACGCGTCCCAGCCCGACTCGAAGCCCGAGATCGGCACCAGGTGGAACACACGCGAGAACAGGAACTGCCCGACGATGATGTAGAACAGCGCGCTGATCGACAGCATCAGCACGCAGGTGACCACGCCCCAGAAGTCGATCGGCGAATTCTTGAAGAACACCAGCAGCAGCGCGAACGCGACGCTGACGATCACCTGCAATAGAAACAGCGGCACCGCGAGCTGCAGGCTGATCACCATGCGCGTCTTGATCTCGTGGCCGATGTCGGTCGCGCTCTTCGAGTCGGAGCGGCCGAAGTCGAGCGCGAACAGCGACACCGAGCGATCCCAGAACACCGTGTCGGTGGCCTTGTGCGTGCCCTCGGCCGCGCCGTTCCAGTACAGCGGCTTGTCGTAGCCGCGCTCGACCTTCCACTTCAGGATCTGCTCCTGCGTCACGCGCTTGCCGCCGATGTTCAGCCGCGCCATGTCGTCGGGCGTGTTGACGGTGAAGAACAGCATGAAGGTGACCAGGTTCACGCCCAGCAGCACCAGCAGGCCGTAGAAGCAACGGCGGATGACGTAGTTCAGCATCGGTCAGGTACCCGCGCTGTGTGCGGCCCGGTGGGCCAGCGCGGTGCGTCGCTCGCGCGCGATGAAACCGCGCCGCGCGACGACGACGAACGCGAGCGCCGCGGCGAGCAGCAAGGCCAGCGGCCAGTAGCGCGGCGGGTTCCATTCGGCCTGCATGCGCGCGCGCAGCGGCGCATCGATCTTGTAGTAGAGCGCGCGGTCGGTGGTGAACAAGCCGTACTTCGCGTCGCCCACCCACTGCTGGTAGGCGCCGGCCGAATACGGGAAGTAGCCGAACGCCCACGGCGAGTCCTTGCGCAGGATGTCGACCATCTCGTCGATGAGCTTCTGCTTGGCCGGGCCATCGTCGAGCAAGGCGAGCTGCTTGTAGCGCTTGTCGTACTCGGGGTTGTCGTAGTTCACGGTGTTCTCGCCTTCGAACTTCGCTTTGGAGTTCGGGCCGTAGAACAGGAACAGGAAGTTCTCGGCGTCCGGGTAGTCGGCGAACCAGCCCCACCAGAAGATCTGCTGCTTGCCCTTGAACATCTTTTCCTGGAACTGGTTGTAGTCGGTCGCGCGGATCTCGAGCTGCACGTTGAGCTTGGCGAACTGCTTGACCATCCAGTCGAGTTCGGCGCGGTACTCGGGCGTCGGCACGCGCTGGTAGTCGTAGTTCAGCACCAGCGGCTTGCCGGTCCTGGCATCGCGCCCGTCCGGGTAGCCGGCCTCGGCCAGCAGCGTCTTCGCCTCGTCGATGGAACGACGAACGATCTTGCCGTCGACGAGCTTGTGCGTCATCGGGTTCATGCCCTCGATGGTGCCGTGGCGCGAGCCGAACATGCCGCCCGGGATCGGCCCGTGCGCCGCCTCGCCGGCCTTTTGCGTGAAGACGCGGCCGTAGCCCTCTTCCCAGTCGATCGCAATCGACAGCGCCTGCCGCAGCTTGCGGTTCTTGGCCTGCTGCTCGGGCGTGTCGCCCTTGCCGACCACCGGGTCCAGCCAGTTGAATCCGAGGTACCAGTTCTGCGGCTCGATGCTCTTCGGGAAGCGCATGCCGCGCTCGTCGAAGCGCTTCCTGACCTCGTCGGAGTCGTTCGCGTCGGCGAGAAAGTCCGGGCCCCAGTCGCTGCGTTCGATCTCCGGCACGTCGAGAAAACCCTGCGTGAACTTGGAGCGCAGCGGCGTCTTGTCCTTCTCGGTGTTGAACACGAGCTTGTCGATGAACGGCAGCTTCTTGCCGCAATCGTCGAGCAGCCCGAGCTCCTTGTCGCCCGGCATGCCTTCGCATGGGTAGGTGACGCCGTGGTAGTTGGGGTTGCGCACCAGCACGTGGCGCCGGTCCGCGTCGTATTCGACGGGCATGAACGGCCCGGTGCCGACCGGCCATACGTCCAGCGACAAGCTGTTCTTCGCCATGCCCGGCTGCGCGTAGAACTTGTCCGCCTCCCACGGGATCGGCGCCGTGAAGGTCAGCGTCATCCAGTACTTCCACTGCGGGTACTTGCCTTTGATGCGCAGGCGAAGCGTGTACTTGTCGAGCGCGGTCGCGCCGGCCAGCGGGTACTTGCGAAAGTCCAAAAATGGCTTGTCGAGCGCGGCCGGGTCCATGCCGCGGCGCAGCTTCTGGTCTTCTTCGCGGATCAGCTTGCCGTAGTCCTTCAAGCCGATCACGTACTCCGAGAAGATGCCGTAGATCGGCGCCTCGATGCGCGGCGTGGCGTGGCGCTTGATCGCGTAGACGAAGTCGTCGGCGACGAGCTCGCGCGTGCCGCTCACCGCGAAGTCCTGCGGCTTGTGCTTGTCGCGCGTCTGCGCCTCGGTCAGCGCGTGGTAGAGGTACTCGCCCTTCGCGTCCTTGGCGAACGCCGGGTGCGGTGCGTAGAGCGTGCCCGGAATGATGTGCAGGTCGTACTGGCTCTCGGCGACCAGCTCACCCGGCGCATCGGCGGGCAGCGGCTTGCCGTCCTTGTCGAGGTAGTGCGGTGTGGCCAGCTCGGTGACCGCCTTGGGCACCAGCTCGTACGGACGCTTCAGGTAGTGGTACGCGTAGGGCGGCTCGTAGACCGCGTACATGTACGGCACTTCGTTGAGCGCGTACGAGGCCGTCGGGTCGAGGTGATGCGGCGAGCGCTCCTGGAACGCGATGAACATCGTGTTTGTGGCTTCGCTGCCTTTCGGGTTCGGGCTGTTGTCGCAGCCGCCGATCAGCGCCGCGATGCCGAGCACCATGCTTGTCCACCACACCCCACCGCTCATGGCGCTCTCGTTCCTTGGTCAATGCATCTCCGGCGCGCCTGGCTTGTGGCCGGCTACCGCGATGCGCGGCGGATTGTACGGTGCGGCTCGGCCGGCTCAGGGGTGGGTGTGGTCGTGCGTGACGGAATGCACATGATCCCAACCGATCAGCACATTGCGGCCGTCGACCAGCAAGGTCACGCGCGCGCCGACCGGCATCGTCACCTTGGGCTGCACATGCCCGAACGGCAAACCGGTGAGGATCGGCGTCTTGGTCAGCGAGCGCAGATGAGCGACCACCGTCTTCAGCGAGAAGCCGCGGTCGTGCGGCGATGGGCGCCAGGCGCTGAACTGGCCGAGCACGATGGCCTTCTGCGCATCGAGCACGCCGGCCTGGTGCAGCTGCAGCAGATTGCGCTCGACGCGGTACGGGTGCTCGTTCACGTCCTCGAAATACAGGATGCCGCCCTTGATGCGTGGAAAGTACTTCGTGCCCAGCAGCGAGTTGACCATGCACAGGTTCCCGCCCCACAGCGTGCCGCGCGCCTCGAGGCCGTCGAAGCCGGCCTCGGTGCGAAAGCCTACCGCTTCGAGCTCGCCGCTCATCGCTTCGATGAAACAATCGCGCGTGACCTCGTCGACGCCGCCATCGGCATCGCTGCGGCCGAAGTCGTCGCAGGCGAGCGGCCCGGCCCAAGTGATAGCGCCGCTGCCGCCCTTGCGCCGCGCCAGCAGGCCGAGCTGCAAGGTCGTCAGATCGCTGTGCCCGACCCAGCGCGTGCCGTGCTCGATGCTGTGCTCGATCAGCGGCCAGTCGATGCGGTCGAGCAGGCGCGTCAGGCCGTAGCCGCCGCGCGTGGCCAGCGCGATGCCGGGCGCTTGCGCCGCGACGCGGTGCAGCGCGGCCAGCCGCGTCTCGTCGTCGCCGCCGAAGCGCTGAAAGCGCGCCCGCGCCGCGTCGTCGATCTGGACGTCGAAGCCGAGCGCCTTCAGGCGCTTCGCGGCCAGCGTCAGCGGCGCGGATTTGACGAGCACGCCGGCGGGCGTGTAGAGGGTCATCGAGGTCATGAAAGAGGCGCTCAGGTCTCGCGGGGTGGGGAATCGAGTTCGAGGGCTTCGCCGGTCGGGATCTCCGGCAGCTGCCCGCTGCGGGTGGCGCGGCGCTCGCGGTATTGCGCGCGGCGCTCGGCAAAGAAGTCTTGCAGCAGCTTGCCGCAATCGTCGGCGAGCACGTCGCCGACGATTGCGGTGTGGTGGTTCAGCTGCGGCTGCTCGAACAGATTGAGCACCGAGCCAGCCGCGCCGGTCTTGGGGTCGCGGGCGCCGAACACGACGCGCTTGAAGCGCGCGTGCATCAGCGCCATCGCGCACATCGCGCAGGGTTCGAGCGTGACGTAGAGCTCGCACTCGGGCAGCCGGTAGTTGGCGAGCAAGGTCGCCGCGTGGCGCAGCGCGACGATCTCGGCGTGCGCGGTCGGGTCGTGCTCGGTGATCGGCCGGTTGTAGCCGGTCGCGATCACCTGGCCGGCGCGCACGATCACCGCGCCGACCGGGACCTCGCCGACCAGCCACGCGTTGCGGGCCTGGTCGATCGCGATGCGCATCGCCTGTTCGTCGGCCGGACTCGTACCGCTCATGGCTTCTCGACCTCGGCGTTGCGCGACGAGGCCGCCTGCTCCATCGCCTTGGCCACGTCGTCGGCGACTTGGCGCTCCAGTTGCGTGGCCTTCTCGGGCACGTTGCCGCTGGCCGAAATCGCCGGCGCCGCGCCGAGCTGCCCAACTGCCTTCATTTGCTTGACGAGCACGAGGCCGACGATCACGAGCGCGACCAGCAACGACACCACGCCGAACAGCGCTTTCACGGCCGTCACCTCGGCCACGACGGCGCGGGCGCACCGAAGGCGGACAGCAGCTCGGCCAGATCATCGGCGTCGTCGTCCTGCTCCAGCGGGTAGTGCTGCAGGCTCTCGCGCAGCCTGACGGGGTCGCGAAAGGCGACCATGTCCTGCTCAAGCTCCCGGATCGCCCGTCGCAGCTGGGCCAGGTCGGCACTCAAGTACTGGTCAATCGTCGCCGGGCTCAACGCCGCCGAGCGCGCCCCCAGGCCCAGGGCCTCGCGGAACGGCAGGGTGCAGTGCGCCTGCCACTGCTTCAGTTGCTCGCGCTTGCCTTCGATCTTGGCGACCAGGTGCTGGAAATTCAGCTGAGCCTTGGTCAGGGGCTTGCTCTGCGCCAGCACCTCGATCAGCGACGTGCCGGGGTCAGGCGCTTCGTCGTCAAACAGCGATGCGGTCGTCGGGTGTTTCATGCCGGTGGTTCCTCAACATACTTTACCGTCACTTCTACCCGTCAAAAGACGAGCGCTTTGTCGACGTGCGTTGCAACAGCGCTCTGTTCAGCCCGCGAGCCTGAACGCTCCCGCCATTCGTTCCTGCTCGCGAGGACGAACATGCAGGCTGTCCGCGATCTTGGGCCACTGCCTCACCACGGCTCGGCTGCGCTCGATGATCTCGTCGGCGGCCGGCGTCGAGACACGGAAGTACGCCGCCACCGAGCGAGCCAGGTCGAGGTCCATCGCGTTGTCGGCCTCGCTGACGTTGAGCTTCAGCTCGCGCGAGTCGGGCGCCGGGTTCATGTCGTAGGCCTCGGACAGACGCCAGCCCTTGCCGGGCACGAGGATGAAGCCGTGGTTGCGCAAGTGATCGTCGCTGTTGGACACGAGCATGTTGAACACGATGCGCGACCACAGCTCGCGCAGGTCGGCGTCGGTGCGCGCGCCGTGGTCGATCAGCACGCGGGCGATTTCGAGGTAGCTCGCGCCGGTCGACGCGTCGTCGCCGTCCTGGTGGCCGGTGAGCGTCATCGCCGACGCGAAGTGCAGCCGGCCCGCCGGCGTGCGATCGAAGCGCTTCACGAGGAAGGTGTGATGCGGGCTGGCAAACCGGCGCGCCAGGCTGGGCGGCACCGCCAGCCCGCAGCTTTGGGCGAGGGTCTGCACGACGAGCTCCCAGGCGCCCACATCGTGCTCGTCGCGCACGCTGGGAAACTTGGCGATCCACAGCTGACCGTCGGGATCGAGCACGCTGGCCTTGGGCCGGGCACCGCCGAGCGAGCCGCCGGGCGCGATCAACATGCGCAGCCAGTCGTCGCCCGCGGCCGCGCTGTTGTCCTCGTCGCGCTCGAGCGCCAGGCTCGCCGCTTCCAGTTCTCTCAGCTGCACGAATGGTGGCGCCGCCGCGCCATGCTGGTTGTCGACGAAGTCGCCGGCATCATCAAGTCGCAGCCGCAACGCACCGGCGCGGTAGGCGTCGTGCACGCCGAGCAGGTAGTCGGACTCGTGCAGCCGCGCGGCCTTGCCGACCAGCCCGGCCCGCTGCGCGCGCTCGAGGCGACGGCGCATCAGCAGCCGGCCCCAGCGATCCGGGCTGGCATCGGCGAACACACCGAAGGTCTCGTGACCCTGCGGCGGGTGTTGCCGGCCCTCGAACAGACCCAGGCGGGGATCGAGCTGCAGGCCCCGCACGGCCGCGTGCGCGAGCGCCGCCGCGTCGAACTCGAACTCGAAGACTTCGCGGCCGGCGCCGCGCCGGGCGTGCAGCAGGCCGAGGCGCAGCGGCTGCGCGAGCCCGACCCAGTCGGCATAGACGGCGATGGTCACGGCCATGCGTTCAGCGCCGCTTCTTCGGCGACGGATGAGCCGGCGGGTCGATCAGGCCGGCCAGCGTGTCGGCACTGGCAAAGCCGCTCTTCTTGACCCAGCCCTGCGCGTCCGTCGACGGTTTGACCGGCTTCTTGATCGCATGGAGCGGAACATCCACCTCGCGCATGCGCCTGGACGACGTGCTCGCCGGCACCTTGCGCGGCGCTGCCGGTGTCGCTGCCTTGGCGCGCGCGGGGGGCAACTGCGCATCTTGCAGCTCGCGGCCCAGCGGGTCGGCCTTGCCGAGCAGGTCGAGGTCTTTTTCGATGCCCAGCACCTGCATCACAGCCAGGTAGGCGCCGATGGTCACACCCGATCCGCCGCGCTCCAGGCTGCGCAGCGTCATCGGCGCCATGCCGGCGCGCTCGGCCACCTGCTTGGCGGGCAGGCGTCGGCGCAGGCGGGCCACGCGCAGGCGGTCGCCGAACTGGCGCAGCAGTGCGTCGGTCGACGGAAGCAAGGGTGCGGTCTTCTTAGCCATGGTGCAATTATTCCATCATTTACTCGCCATATACGCCAAAATAATGGCTTACCTCGAATCACTCCGCTCGATGATCAAGGTAGAAATGAACAATATTTTGGCACTTTTGTCATTAAATTGCTTAAATATTGACATCGTCTCGGCCAAGCCAGGTTCGCGACATCGGCCGGTCGACACCTCGCGCGCTCGCGCAAAGCTGTTACGAACCGGGCAAATGGCTCGCTTTTCATGCGCTGGTCCGGCGGCGGTCGGGGCTATCCTGACTTCGGTGTCGTGTGCCCAGCACGCGCGCGTCGGTCGCCACTCCGCCCCATTCTTCACATACGCAGGCACGCATGGCCAGTTCCGCCCCGTCACTCGTCACGGCTGATCCAGCGCTTCGCAGCGCGCGGTCAGCCGAAGATGTCAGCAAGTTGGCAGACCAGGCGCAGACCGGCTTGTTCGTGGTCCAAGACGATCGCATTGCGTATGCCAACGCGATGTTCGCCGAGCTCGTGGGCTGGCCGGCAGACGAACTCGTCGGTCAGCTACACGTCGTCACGACCGCGCCCGAATTCCGCGAACACGCGCAAGCTTCCGTCGCCCGGCGCCTGCAAGGCAAGCCGGGCCGGCCCGGCAAGGTGCGCTGCCTGCGTCGCGACGACACGCAGTTCGACGCCCGCGTCTACGCGCGCTTGATCGAGTTCGCCGGCCGCCCCGCGGTGCTGGTGACGCTGTTCGACATCACCGAACTCAACGGCGCGCTCGAGCAGGCGCGCTGGAACGTCGACATGCTGGCCCGCACCGAATCGCTGTGCCGCTCGGGGTCGTTCGAAGTCTGTCTGCCCGACGGCGCGGTCACCCTGTCCAGCGGGATGCGCGAGCTGGTCGGGATCACGGACGACGCCGCCTCCGACGCCAACATCGACACGCTGGCCTGGGTGCCGGCCGACGAGCAGGCCTTCGTGGCCGGCATCTGGCGCAACGCCGTGCCGGGTGAACCGTTCGAGTTCCAGCACCGCGTGCATGGCCTGGACGGCCGGCGGCTCATCGTGCTGCACCGCGGTCTGGTCGACGGCGCCACCGATGGCAAACCGGGGATTCGCGGCGTCGCGCTGCTGCAGGACATCTCGGCGCAGCGCGAGGCGGAGATGCGCCTGCAAGAACTCTCGACCCATGACGAGGTGAGCGGCTTGCCCAATCGCGCGTCGTTCCTCGACCAGCTCGACGCGGCCATGCACGCCGCGCGCTGGGGCTCCGAAACCGTCACCCTGCTGACCATCGACGTGGCCCGCATCGCCGAGGTCAAGGCCAAGATGGGCTTCGGCGCCGGCGACGCGCTGGCGATGGCGATCGCCGCACGCCTGCAACTGGCTTGCGGCGAAGGCGAGTCGATCGCTCAGCTCAGCGACACCGAGTTCGCGCTGATGCTTGAAGGGAGCACCGACGTTCAAGACGCCAGCGTGCGCGCGCGCGCGGTCGCGCTGAAGGACGCGTTGCAGGCGCCAGTGCGCCTCGCCACCACCGACGTGTTCCCGCAGTGCGTGATCGGCATCGCGTCGTTCCCGGGCGACGGGCAACAGCCGGCCGAGCTGCTCGAACGCGCACAGACGGCGCGCCTGAACGCCACCGCAAGCGTCGGCATCGTCTTCTTCAAACCCGATTCCGGCGTGCGCGCCTTGCGCGAGATGCGACTCGAGTCTGCGCTGCGCCGCGCGCTCGAGGTCGGCGAGCTGGTCCTGCACTACCAGCCGCAGGTCGACCTGTCCGACGGCGCGGTCGTCGGCGCCGAGGCGTTGTTGCGCTGGACCTCGGACGAGCTGGGCAAGGTCTCGCCCGCAGAATTCATCCCGATCGCCGAGCGCTCCGGGCTCATCGGCGTGCTCGGCGACTGGGTCTTGCGCAAGGCCTGCGAACAGGTCGCCGCGTGGCGCCGGGCCGGCCTGCCCGCGGTTCGCATCGGCGTCAATCTGTCGCCGGCGCAGCTGCAGAAGCCCGATCTCGCACGCCAGATCCAGGCCGTTCTCGTCGAGACTGGCGCGGACCCGGCCTGCCTGGGCATCGAGCTGACCGAAAGCACCGCGATGTCGGACGTCGCCCACGCGTCCGCCGTGTTGCGCGAGATCCGGGCGCTCGGCATCGAGATCTCGCTCGACGACTTCGGCACCGGGTTCTCCAGCCTGAGCTGCCTGCGCAGCCTGCCGATCGACGTGGTCAAGGTCGACCGCTCGTTCGTCCACGACGTGACGGCCGCGCCCGAAGACGTCTCGGTCACCCGGGCCATCATCACGATGGCGCACGGCCTGCAGATGCAGGTGCTGGCCGAAGGCGTCGAGACCGAAGGCCAGCTCAGCCTGCTGGCGGCAAACCGCTGCGATCTCATCCAGGGCTATCTGTTCAGCGCGGCGGTGCCGCCGGAAGAATTCGCCCAACTGATCCGCGAAGGACGGCGCCTGCCCGAGCGCTTCATCACGCGGGTGCGGCGCACCAAGACGCTGCTGCTGGTCGACGACGAAGAGAACATCCTGTCGTCGCTCAAGCGGCTGCTGCGCCGCGACGGCTACACGATCCTCACCGCCTGCGGCGCGGCCGAAGGGCTGCGCTGCCTGGCCGAGACCGAGGTCGACGTGATCGTCTCGGACCAGCGCATGCCCGGCATGACCGGCGTCGAGTTCCTGCGCCGCGCCAAGGAGCTCTACCCCGACTCGATCCGCATGGTGCTCTCGGGCTACACGGAGCTGCAGTCGATCATCGACGCCGTCAACGAAGGCGCGATCTACAAGTTCCTCACCAAGCCCTGGGACGACGAACGCCTGCGCGGCCACGTGGCCGAGGCGTTCCGCCAGAAGGACATGGCCGACGAGAACCGGCGCCTCGCCAATCAGGTCGAAAGCGCGAACGCAGACTACATCGAGCTCAATGCGCGTCTGGAGCATGTGGTCGCGCAGCAGCGCGAGCAGGCCGACCTGCTCGCAGCGTCGGCGGGCGGCATGCGCGAGGTGCTGGATTCGCTGCCGGCCCCGGTGTTGGGCATCGACCCGGAAGGCACGCTCGCCTTCGTCAATCACGCAGCCGAAGCGCTGTTGCCGGAGTCCTCGCGCATGCTCGGCCAGCCGCTCGGCGACGCCCTGCCCGCCGAGCTGTTGCGGGCCATGGCCAACCCGCCGGACCGCGCCGAAACCATCGAGCTCGCCGGGCGCAGCTTCCAGGTGCTGATGCGGCCCTTGCAAAACGGCGGCGCCGCGCGCGGTCAACTGGTGCTGCTCGTCGCCCAAGCTCTCGTGGAGACACTCTGAATGTTGGACACAGCCATCGACGATCCGAACGGATCGATCAACCCGGCGCAAGCCATCGACGCCGCGGCCGCAGCCGACGAAGCGAACGGCGCGCGCCGCCTGTCGCGGCTGTTCAGGCATTCGCTGCTGGCCGGGCAGATTCACCCGCTGCTGCATGTGATGCAGCGCCGCAGCGGCATGCACGGCGGCTTCGTGATGCCGCAGGTCGAGGCGCCGCCTCTGCAAGCGCCAGCCGCTGCGGCGCGCATCGATGTCAACCTGCTGCGCCAGAAGATCGTCCAGCTCCCGAGCCTGCCGCAGGCCGTGCTCGATGTCATGACCTTGCTCGGCGACGAGGATGCCAGCGTCGGCGACATCGCCGATCGCATCGAGCGCGACCAGGCCCTCACGGCGCGCACGCTGCGCATTGCCAACTCGGCCTTCTACGGCGTGCCCGGCCGGATCGGCACGATCCGCAATGCCATCGGCATCCTCGGGCTGCGAACCGTCGGGACGCTGTTCACCACTGCGGCCGTGTCCACGCAATTCGCCAGCGCGAAGTGCCCCGAGTTCCAGTTCGGCGTGTTCTGGCGGCATGCGATTGCCACCGCCCTCACCGCGCGCGGCATGGCCCAGCAACTCCGGATGGACGAGAACATCGCCTTCACGGCCGGCCTGCTGCACGACATCGGGCGGCTCGCGCTGGCGACCCAGTTCCCCGCGGAAACAGGACAGGTTCTGCGCTACGCGCTGGAGGCAGACCTGCCCACGCTGGATGCGGAACGTGGCGTGCTGGACATCGACCACCTCGCCGCCGGCGTGCTCATCGCGACCCATTGGCATTTTCCGTCGGCCGTGGTCGCGGCCATCGAGCACCACCACGCGCCGGCACCGGGCAACGCGCCGACCATCGTCGACATCGTGCATGTCGCGGACGCGTTCGCGCACGGGCTCGATCCGTCGGCCAGCCCGGATGAGACCGTGCCCTCCGTCGACCTGGCCGCATGGGGACGGCTGGGCCTCTCGGTCCCGCAATGCCTGGCGGTCCTCGAGTCGACGGCCTCCGGCGTGACCGGCCTGTGCGAAGCGCTGGCACTGTGAACACGGCGATGAGCTCGAACGAAACCGCTGCGCTGCCGTCCACCTGGTCCGAGCGCCAGGTCGACGATCTGCTCAAGGCCAACGAAGAGCTGACCGAACTCAATCGCAAGCTGTCGGCCGCGCAAGAGCAGTTGGTCCAGTCGGAAAAGCTGGCATCGATCGGCCAGTTGGCCGCCGGCGTGGCGCACGAGATCAACAACCCGGTCGGCTACATCTTCTCGAACATCGGCACGCTCGAGAAATACCTCGTGAGCGTCTTCCGGATGCTGGAGGCCTACGAAAAATGCGAGACGCTGCTGGCCGGCACACCCGCCGCCAGCGAGCTCGCCACGCTGCGGGCCGAAGTCGAGCTCGAGTACCTCAAGGAAGACATCCCGAGCTTGATGAGCGAGACGCGCGAAGGCGTCGAGCGCGTCCGCAAGATCGTCCAGGACCTGAAGGATTTCTCGCACGTCGATGCGCGCCGCGAATGGGAGTGGGCCGATCTGCACAGAGGCATCGACTCCACGCTGAACATCGTCAACAACGAGATCAAGTACAAGGCGGACGTGGTCAAGCAATACGGCGTGCTGCCCGAGGTGCTGTGCCTGCCTTCGGAGTTGAACCAGGTGTTCATGAACCTGCTCGTCAACGCCGCGCATGCGGTGACCAAGGAGCGCGGCACGCTGGTCGTGCGCACCGGCACCGAGGGCCGCGAGGTGTGGGTCGAAATCGAGGACGACGGCAGCGGCATTTCGGCCGACAACCTGAAGCGCATCTTCGACCCGTTCTTCACGACCAAGCCCGTCGGCAAGGGAACGGGGCTGGGCTTGTCGCTGTCGTACGGCATCGTCAAGAAGCACGGCGGGCGCATCGCGGTCGACAGCGAAGTCGGCCGCGGCACGCGCTTCCGGGTGTCGATCCCGATCCAGCAGGAGCCTGTCGAGCAATGAGTGACATGGCCGTGCCACTGCCCGTGCTTGCGGGCGCCAGCGCGACCGCAGCAGCGCCCGGTCAGCCGCTGCCATGGACCTTGCTGTGCGTGGACGACGAACCGAACATCCTGTCGGCCCTGCGGCGCTCGCTCAGAACCGAGAATTGGCGGGTGCTGACGGCGAACGGTGGGGCCGAGGCGCTCGAGACCCTGGCCCACGAGAACGTCGACCTGGTCATCTCCGACATGCGCATGCCCGGGATGGACGGCGCGCAACTGCTCGAGCAAGTGAGCCAGCGCTGGCCGGCCTCGATCCGGATCCTGCTGACCGGCCACGCCGACATGAACGCCACGGTCGCGGCGATCAATCGCGGCCGGATCTTCCGCTACCTGAACAAGCCCTGGGACGACGAGGAACTGCGCGCCACGGTGCGCCAAGGCCTGGACCTGCTGGCGCTCGAACGCGAGAAGCAGCGGCTCGAAGTGCTGACCCAGCAGCAGAACGCCCAGCTGCAGGAAGCCAACGCGCTGCTCGAGCGGCGCGTCGAGGCGCGCACCGCGGACCTCTCGCTGGCCAACGACAAGCTCAAGCGCAGCTACCTGACATCGATCAAGGTGTTTTCCGGCTTGCTCGAATTGCGCGAAGCGCGACTGGCGGGCCACGGACGGCGCGTCGCCGACTTGGCGCGCAAGCTCGCACTCGCGATGGGCTGTGCCGACGACGAGGCGCAGCAGATCTTCGTCGCGGGCCTGCTGCACGACATCGGCCTGATCGGCGTGCCGGACACGCTGCTGGCGAAGACCGCCGCGCGCTACACGCCGCAAGAGATCGCGCTGTTTCACCGCCACGCCGCGATCGGCGAGCAGGCGCTGATGCCGCTCGAAGAAATGCAGCCGGTCGCCGCCGTGATACGGGCGCACCACGAGCGCTTCGACGGCCAGGGCTTCCCCGACAAGCGGGCCGGCAGCGACATCCCGCTCGGCGCGCGCATCCTGGCCATCGTCGATGCATTCGACGATCTGCAGAACGGCCACCTGGTCGAGACACCGCTGACGACCCAGGAAGCGCGCACGGTGCTCCGGCACAGCCGCGGCACGCAGTTCGATCCGGAAGTCCTCGATGTGTTCTTGCACATCACCGAGCCCGAGCGCCCCAAGCCGCCCACGGCCGCCATCCAGATGAGCACGGAGCAGCTCGAGCCGGACATGGTGCTGGCGAAGGACCTGGTGTCGACGACCGGCGTGCTGATGCTGACGGCGGGCCAGTCGGTGAACGCGCTGCTGATCCGCCGCATTCGCGAGTTCGAGCTGCGCGAGGGCGGCAAGCTCGTGCTGCACATCCGGCCGCGCGGACAAGGCTGACCGGCGACCCGGCGGCGAGTGCGCCATTGGCGCCCCGCCGACTACGACCGCAACAACAGCGCGTCCAACGAACGGATCGAGGCTCGACCCGCGTCCTGATGCCGGTCGCCGCGGTCCAGCAGCAAGGCCTTCAGGCCTGCTTTCAACGCGGCGTCGTAGTCGAGCTCGGGCGAATCGCCCACCATCAGTGCGTCGACATGGTTAATCAGAGAAAACCGCTCGACCACCGAATGAAAGGCCAACGGCGAGGGCTTGCTGAAGCCGATTTCTTCGCCGATCGCGACGTGGTCGACGCAATCGGCGAGCCCGGTGGCCTTGAGCTTGCGGCGCTGCCCGTCGGACGGGCCGTTGGTCAGGATCGCGGTGCGGATGTCGAGCGCGCGCAAGCGCTGCAGCACCGGCAGGACATCGTCGAAGAGCAAGGGTGCGTCGTTGACGCAGTCCATGAAGAGCTTGTTGAGCTGCAACACCAGGCCGCTCTCGGGCTCGACCCCGATCGCGGTCAGCGGCTCGGCGAAGCGCCTCAGCCGATACTCACTGCGGCTCATGTGGCCTTGCTCGAAACGCACGAACAACTGGCGGTCGATCGCCGGGCAGACCCGGCCGAACGCCGCGGAGTCGATGCCCTGCGCGTCGAGATGCTGCGCCAGCTGGCGGTAGGCGATCTCGCGCGTCGTGGCGAAATCGATCAGCGTGTCGTCGAGATCGAATATCGCGAGTTTCATGAGTCGTCCCAAACCGGCCTGAAGCCGATGGTGGTCGTGCCCAGCCGCTCCCACTTGCCGCGGCTGGTCGCGATCTCGAGGTAGTGGGCATCCTTGCTCCAGGCCCCGCCCTTCACCACCCGCTCGCACGATGATGACTGACCGCCGGCGGTCGCCAGATGATCTTGACACCACTCGCTGAGATTGCCGGCCAGGTCATACAAGCCCAGCTCCGACGCAGGAAAGCTGCCCACGACGCTGGTCCCGCCGAAGTGCTCGCCGAAGTTGGCCAGCAAGTGCGTAGGCGGTGCTTCGCCCCAAGGATACGTCCGGGTCGGGTCGTTGTTCGAGGCAAAGCATTCCCATTCCTGCTGCGAGGGCAGGCGCCCGCCCAGGTGCTGGCAGATCAGGCTGGCACCGGCCCAGTTGATGCCCCACACCGGGTGGTGCTCGAGTGCGGCCGGACACGACCATGCGCGCTCTTCGGCAGAGAAGAAGAGTGGGCTGTGCGGGTTGTGCACGTTGACGTGCCGGTATGCGGACTGCGCCTCCGGCGGCATGCCGATCCGGTTGAGCACGCGCGCCGCCGTGGCGCAGGTCACCAAGGTGCGGGCCACGCGGATGAGTCGGCCGCGGCCGGCGCCGCGCGGCCGCGCCGTGAAACTGACTGCGTCGTCCCGATAGCACTCGAGCTCCAGACTCACTGGCATCGCATGACATCCTCGATGGCCCGGAGCTGCGCCGCACTGAGGTGGCGCTCCCAGGTGTTGCGCACGTCGTCCTGCAAGCGGAAGGAAGAGAACATGCCGCCGCGACTCATCGCCTGCCGGTGCTCGAGGAACGTCAACGGCCCATCGTGTGGCGGCACGCCCAGGAACCGGGTGATCGCTTCGAGCCGCTCTGCCGGGTTTCGCATCAGGTCGTCCAGATGCACCTCGATGTGGTCGAAGTGCTGAATCGCGCGGCGCGCGAACTCGTGGCGCGTGACGATGCTCATCGCGACGAGCTCGGCCGCGGCCGTGGCCTTGTCGGCGGCATCGACCTGGCTGACATAGCCGGGACGGAGCTTGCGGAACGCCGGCGGAACCAGGCGCGCGTAGTCCCAGAGCTCGAGCAGCGAGGTGCGCAGGACCGACGACACGATGGATCGCGGGTCGCGCCGCAGGAACAGGATCTTCAACGACGGGATGAACGCCTTCAGCCATTCGAGCTTCTCGAACAGGATCGTGTCCTTGAACCCGATCACCCGCGTGTCGCTCGACTGCGAAAGATACGCCCTGAAGTCGAACAGGTAGTCGCGCAAGATCTCGTGTGGCGCCAGCGAGCGGTGCAGCAAGACCGGGTCGAAATCATCGCGGGTCCAGGGCTCGAGGTCGCATTCGCGAAAATACCGCGTGTGCATCGACAGCGGTTCGTTGATGCACTCGATGCGAGGGTGAGCCTGCAGCAGATCGTTCAGAAAATTCGACCCCGATCGATGGTGAGCCATCACGAAGTACGGGGCTCGCGGACTGGGCATCATCGCGTCATAGTACGGACTGCCGGCGACCGAAGACCCCACACTCGTAGATCACCTGAACCCCCCTTTTCGGGTTGCTATTGTTTTCTGTACCCGTCGAGAGGCGCGACGCTATCAGCATACAAGTGATACGGCTAGCTGTCAGGTCTTACAGGTTGCCAGGGTAGCGCATTGCCCGTAAGGTGCAGCGACCGGGTGAGATGGCGTCCCAGCCGCTCTCGTCACATGTGGGAGAACGAGAATTGGCCAGCGAAGCGCGCAGCCGACGAATACGGGTGCCGGCCATCGTGGTAATCACGCTGGTGACTGTCGTGCTGCTTGCCTTCGGCTACGCAGGTGGCCGGGGCCTGTTTCCGGCGGCGCCGTCTGCGCCTGCCGAGACCTTGCGCATCGCTCTGGCCTCGACGCCGGACGCGGCCCTGCTGCACATCGCGGCGGCCAAGGGGTATTTCGCCGAAGAAGGGCTGGCCGTCAGCTTCACGCTGGTGAGCCACGGCAAGGTCGCACTCGACCTGCTGGCCCAGGGCAAGGCCGACCTGGCAGCGGCAGCAGACGTGCCGTTCGTCATCTCGGTCCTGCAGGGTGAACCCCTCGGCATCGTCGCCGCCGTGATCAGCGTGCCGAACGAGATGGCGGTCGTCGCGCGGCACGATCGCGGCATCGCCGCACCAAGCGACCTGCGGGGCAAGCGGGTCGGCGTCACCTTCGGCACCAACGGCGAATACTTCCTGTGGGCCTTCCTGATCCGCCACAAGCTTGCCCCCGACTCGGTCACGCTGGTCGACGTGCCGCCCGGCCGGATGGCACAGCAACTGGCCAGTGGAACGATAGACGCGATCTCGACCTGGGAGCCGGTCCGGTCCGATGCCCACGCCGCACTCGGCGACAACGCGCGAAGCTTCACCGGGGCCGACGCCTACGCCGCCAGCCAGGTGGTGGTCGGCCGCAACGAGTTCCTGAAGACCCGCCCCGGCGCGATCCAACGCTTGATGCGTGCACTGCTGAAGGCCGAGGCGTTCAATCGCGCCGCGCCGCAACAGGCCTTCGCGCTGGTCGCCGATCAACTCAAGCTCGACACCCGGACGCTGGCGGCGTCAGGCTGGAAGGACTTCCAGCTCAAGGTCGATCTGCGCCAATCGCAGCTCGTCACACTGGAAGACGAAGCGCGCTGGGCCATGGCGCGCGGCTATGCGGACAAGGGCCCGGTCCCGAATTTCCTGCCCCACCTTCACCTCGACGCGCTGCTGGCCGTGCAGCCCGAGCGCGTGACGGTCGTGCACTAGGCCTGAGCAACGCATGAAGATCAGCACGAAGGGACGACTGGCCACAACGACCGCGCTCGCGACGATAGGCCTGATCGCCGGGATGATCTGGTGGGCCAACCAGGAGGTCGAGGATGCCAGCGCCAGGCGCCGGTTGACGACCGAGCTCACACGCGGATTGACCGAGCTGCGGCTGGTGACCTTCGAGTACATGCTGCGCCGCCATGAACGCCCGCGCGCGCAAGAGCGCGAAGTCTCCGCCCGGCTCGACCGCCTGATCGACAACCTCCCGGTCTCCGGCGCCGGCCAGAGCGAGGTCGTGGCTCATCTGCGCGAACAAAGCGTGGCCGCGCATCGCCTGTTCGAAGAACTCGTGGACGCCCCCGTCGCAGATGACGCGGCCACGGCCGACGCCGCGTCGATCCGGCGCTTCGAAGACCAGTTGTCGAGCCGGCTGCTGATCCTGCAGCAAGAGAGCCTCGCCGACGCGTTCCGCCTGACCGATTTCTCGACCGAGCGCATCACCGCCGCGCAGCAGCGCGTGGTGATCGTGATCCTGGCCGGGCTGAGCCTGATCGCCTTGACGACCGGCGGCGCCGCCTGGCTCATCAACCGCAGTGTGCTCGCGCCGATCGGCAAGCTCGAGCAGGCCACGCGCGAGGTCGCCGCGGGCAACTGGAACTACAAGCTCGCCATCGCAAGCAACGACGAGATCGGCGAGATGTCCCGGAACTTCGATGCGATGACGCAGTCGCTTCGGACGTCGTTCGCCCAGATCGAGCGCAGCAACCAGGAGCTCGCCGCGCTGAACCAGGAGATCGAGGCCTTCAGCTATTCGGTCTCGCACGATCTGCGCGGGCCGCTGCGCAGCATGGATGGGTTCTCGCTGGCCTTGATCGAAGATTACGGCGACAAGCTCGACGACGAAGCCAAGGATTCGCTGCAACGCATCCGCGCCGCGAGCCAGCGCATGGGCCGGCTCATCGACGAGCTGCTCGGCCTGTCGCGCGTGACGCGCGCCGAGTTGACGCTCAAGCCGGTCAACCTCAGCGAGATCGCGCACGAGATCGCCGACTCCCTGGCACAGCAGCAACCCGAGCGGGCCGTGCAGTGGGACATCGAAGAAGGACTCACGGTTCGCGCCGACAAAGCGCTGATGCAGATCGCGATGCAAAACCTGCTCGAAAACGCCTGGAAGTTCACAAGCAAGACAGACCACCCGGTGATACGGGTGGGCGCCGTCGAACACAATGGCCACAAGGAATGCTTCGTCGCCGACAACGGCGTCGGCTTCGAGATGGCGTATGCGGACCGGCTGTTCGGCGCGTTCCAGCGCCTGCACCACGAGAGCGAGTTCCCGGGGACCGGCATCGGCCTGGCGATCGTGCAGCGGATCTTCCGCCGCCACGAGGGCAAGATCTGGGTCCAGGCGAAGCCGGGCCTCGGCGCCACATTTTTCTTCCGCCTGAAGGAGCAAGTGTGATGAGCGAGTCGAGCAAAGACATCCTGTTGGTGGAGGACAACGCCGACGACGTCACGCTGACCTTGCGCGCATTCAAGCGCAGCCACGTCATGAACACGATCACCGTGGCCCGCGATGGCATCGAGGCGCTGGACTACCTGTTCGCGCGCGGCGCCTACGAAAGCCGCGCGGGCGCGCCCTTGCCCACGCTCATCATCCTCGACCTGAAGCTGCCGAAGCTCGATGGTCTGGGCGTGCTGAAAGCGCTGCGCGCGGACAAGCGCACGCGGCTCCTGCCGGTGGTGATCCTGACCTCGTCGAAAGAGGAACAGGACTTGATCTCCGGCTACTCGCTGGGCGCCAACAGCTACGTCCGCAAGCCGGTCGACTTCGCCGAGTTCGTCGAAGCCGTGAAGGTGCTGGGCATCTACTGGCTGATGATGAATCAAAGTCCACCGGAGGCGGTCCCGTGAGAAAAGCCGTCAAGATCCTGGTCGTCGAGGACTCCGAGGACGACGCCAAGCTGGCGATGCGCGCGCTCAGGCAAGGCGGGTTCATCCCGACCTACCTGCGGGTCGAGAACGTCGACGCACTGCGGGCCGCGTTCGAGCAGGAGCGTTGGGACGCCGTGCTCTCGGACTTCCGGCTGCCCGGCTTCAGCGGCGTCGACGCGCTCGAGGTGTTTCGCGCCACGGGCCTCGACATCCCGTTCATCTTCTTCTCCGGCACCATCGGCGAAGAGACCGCGGTCGCCGCGATGAAGGCCGGCGCCAGCGACTACGTCATGAAGCAGAACATGGCGCGGCTCTCGCCGGTACTGGAGCGCGAGCTCGGGCAGGCCTTGATCCGCGCCGAGCATCGCAAAGGGCAAATCGACCTCGAGATCTCGCGTGATCGCTACATGGATCTGTACGACTCCGCCCCGGTCGGCTACCTGACGCTGTCGGCCGATGGCCACATCGCGCAGGTCAACCTCACCGGCGCCGACATGCTGGGCGAAGAGCGCGATCAGCTGCTGCGCGCGCGCTTTGCCCGCTTCGTCGCACCGGAAGACGCGGATCGCTGGCACAAGCATTTCCGGCACGCGCTGCGCTACGGCGAAAAGCAGAGATTCGAGTTGCTGCTGCACAGCAGCGACGCGCGCAGCCTGCATGTCCAGATCGACTGCATGCGCGTGGGGGTCGAGGCGTCGGCCGCGACGGTGCGCGTCGCGATGACCGACATCAGCGACCGCAAAGAGGCCGAGTCCGATCTGCGCCGGTTCGAGGCGCAGTTGCGCGACGTCCAGAAGATGGAATCGATCGGCACGCTGGCCGGCGGCATCGCCCACGACTTCAACAACATCCTCGGCGCCATTCTCGGCAACGTCGCACTGGCCCGCGAGGACCTGGGCGCCGACCACCCGGCACTCGAGAGCCTCGAAGAAATCCACAAGGCGAGCGTCCGGGCGCGCAACCTGGTTCAGCAGATTCTCACCTTCAGCCGGCGCGAGCCGCAGGAGCTCGTGACGCAGCCGCTTCGGCCGGTGATCGAAGAAACGCACAAGCTCCTGCGCGCGACCTTGCCGGCACGGGTGGAGCTCGATGTCA
>Ga0307509_10004092_pt1:15000-21356 | contig 21356 bp, 10 predicted proteins | sample 10_EM_MG_FD_202245 | JGI IMG/M metagenome (GOLD analysis project Ga0307509, IMG submission 202245) | Populus trichocarpa ectomycorrhiza microbial communities from riparian zone in the Pacific Northwest, United States - 10_EM | ecosystem: Host-associated > Plants > Roots >... | reverse complement strand
AATAGACCATTTGCAAATCGTCAGATTCATCAATCTCAGTTTCACTGGAAGTGGTTTGAAATTGATCATGAACTAATTTTTCAATAAAGTCCACTTCCTGTAAATCATTATCATCTCCAGGTTGCTTACAAATGTTGAAAATATTCATCTCTAATATCATGTTTCCAAAAGAAAACTTCATCACTCCATTCCTACAATTAATCAATGCATTAGAAGTTGTAAGAAATGGACGTCCTAAAATAAAAGAAATTAAATTACATGCTTCAACAGGTTGTGTATCCAAGACTTTATCCACAAGATAAATGAATTTATCAACTTGTACTAACACATCTTCAACTATTCCTCTAGGCACTTTTACATATCTATTAGTAAGTAAAAGAGTTACAGAAGTTGGTTTTAACTCACCTAGATTGAGACTTTGAAAGACTGAATATGGAAGTAAATTCACACTAGCTCCAAGATCAAGTAAAGCTTTTTCAATTTTATATTCTCCAATAAAGCATGAAATTGTAGGACAACCAGGGTCTTTATATTTCAAAGCATTATTGTTTTGAAGAATGACACTTACTTGTTCGGCTAAAAAGGCTTTATTTTATACATTCAGTTTTCTCTTCACAGTGCACAGATCTTTCAAAAATTTAGCATAAGAAGGAACTTATTTAATAGCATCCAACAAAGGTATATTGATCCTTACCTGCTTGAAAGTTTCAAAGATTTCAGAGTTGTGATTGACTTTCCTTTGTTTAGTCATGGCATGAGGAAATGAAAGTGCTGGCGGGGAATCAATCTTTTCTTTGCAATGTTCAGATTCAACCCCTTCCATACCATCAAAGATTAACTCATCATGTTTCTCACAAGGTTCAAGAGTGGGTTTTTTAATAACCTTACCACTGCGAAGAGTGATGACTGATTTGACTTGATCCATGTGTTGGCTTCCGGAACTACTTGCATTTGCATTGTATTGCCCCTTTGGATTTTGCTGTGGTTGAGATGGAAACTTACCTTTCTCTTGAAAACTGAGAGCAGATGTGAATTTTGCAAGAGCAACTTTTAGATCTGCCATGGTTTGAGCATTTTGAGTGTTGATTGTCTCCTGCTTTTTAATGAATGAATGCAATGTTTCCTCAAGATTTCTTCTAGGAGGGAGTGCATATCCATGAGAATTTTGAAAATTACGGTGTGCTTGAAATGGTGGCTGTGAAGTTTGTGCATTATTGTTATCACTCTTCCAACTGAAATTTGGATGATCTCTCCAACCAGGGTTGTATGTTTGCAAGTATGGATTATGACTTGACCTTTGGAAACTGTTTAAAGCATTGGCTTGTTGAAGGAGACATTCCCTAAAAGAAGGCAAAGATGGACAACCATTGGTTGAGTGTTCATTAGTTTCACAAATTTGACACACAATTTCTTGAACATATTTTTATTGACCACTCGTTTTCAATTCTAGTGCCTCAACTTTTCTAGCCAGAGATGCAAACTTGGCTTGGAGGTCATGATCTTCCCTAAAGTTTTACATTCCTTCACTAGATGTATGAGGTTGAGTTTTACTTGGTGCCTCATAAGTGCCTCTAGTGTCCCAATTTTGAGCATTTTCAGCTAGCAAGTCTTGTAGTCCATTGCTTCATTAGGGTCTTTATCTTCAAAAGTTTCATTGCACATCAATTCTACCATTTGTCTATCTTTAGGTGTTAACCCTTCATAAAAATGTGAGACCAATCTCCATGTTTCAAAACCATGATGAGGGAAAGTATTAAGAAGCAAGTCTCGATACCTATCCCAATATTGGTAAAATGTTTCTCTTGGTTTTTGAGTGAAAGTGGTGATTTGTCTTTTGAAAGAGTTTGTTCTATGAGAAGGGAAAAACTTCTTTAAAAATTGTTGTTGCATTTCATTCAAAGCATGAATGGATCCTGACCTAAGATTTTGTAGCCATGTTTTAGCTTTATCTTTTAATGAAAAAGGAAAAAGCTTTAATCTGATGGTGTTCATGCTATAATTTAAGTCGTTATAGGTGTTACAGACCTCCTGAAATTCCCTTAAATGCAAGTATGAATTTTCTAAATCTAAGCCATGAAAAGAAGGTAAAAGTTGAATAATGTCTGGCTTAAAATTGAAGTGAGATGCATCAGGAGGGAAAACTATACATGAGGGTGCACTTGTTCTTGTAGGATTCATGTGGTCTCTAGGTGTTCTAACTCGATTATTCTCATTATAAAGCGACTGGTTATCTTCTTCGGCCATATATCTGAAAATAATGAGGATACCCTACAAAGTCTACCACTTAATGTACGTGACCAAACTCTCATGCACGTGTAGGAAGAGAATAAAATGGAAGAAAAGAAAATAAAAAAAAACAAAATAAAAGAAACAAAAGTTAGATACAAGAAAAGTAAAAAGATAAAATAAAATAAATATTATAATTTATACAGGAATTTACCTCCCCGATAACGGCGCCAAAAACGTGACACGACCAAAAGATTGATGTCTTATCCCAACTGCAGGAGTGTTGAAGTAATAAATACAAAACATGTTGGTATCAAAAGATAAGTATTTATTGTACCATGGGTTATACAACATAAATCTAAATTAACCATTTATCAAGCAAAGTATTAAGAGTGAATAAGATAACAAATACAAAACATGTTGGTATCAAACATTAAAGTTCATGTTGAGTTTATACTATACTTATTCTTACACCATTAGTGTAACCTTTTCACCTTGACATAATAAACTTAACTAAACATAATGAATGAGAGAAACATAAATAAACAAGATAAGAACATGATTATATAAGTATAGTAAAGGAAATGAAAGGAATAAACAAGAGATTAATGAAAGCAAAACTTAAGCATTACAAAAATATAAAGAAAGAGAGCAAGATCAAGATCTTGATATGAAAACCAAGATGCCTAAATGCATGGCAAATGCCTCCTTTTATAGGCCAAAATTCAGAACTATTTATTTGATGACTAATTGTTGAGTGGGTGGCCACCTCTTGACCTGGTAACAATCCTTATCTTCTTGTCTGCAAAAAACATCATTCCTAACATTAGAATTTGAGCAGATAGTCTCATAAAAGTTCTAGGAAATTGTCTCAGCTTTCCAACAAAACAAGAATCGGCGCATTTGGACTTCTAGAACTCGAGCTATATGTTGAACACTAAACAATGTCTGGGCTGCAGGACAGATTCCGACTTCTCCATTGTTGCTACAATTTGAACTTGAAAACGGTCCTTTTGAATCTTGGACTCTTCATGAAAGTTTTAGGCCTATGTCTTAGCTTTCCATACATATAAACGAGACCTAAATCCAAGTTCTACAGCTCCAGTTATGATCCAATAACCGAATGGTGTTCCAGTTTGGACTAAACCGCATCTTATATTAAGGTATTGATACTTATTAGACTTGTTATTATAAAACATGCTCTAATTAAGGAGTTATTGATACTTCAAGTGCAAAATGATGATATAAAACCTTGATAAAGATGCACTTTTAAGTACTAATCAATCCCAAAACAAAATGCATAACCCCAAGTAAATGGCCTAGGATTCTTGCACCAGCTGTTAAGGAAAAACTAGACTAGGACAAGGGATAAAAATGGGACTGAATGGGGGTCAAATTTTAGAATACTTAAGGAAATGAACAAATTTTAAATGCATGAACTTGGAAAGATGACCGGCCATAGTGGAGGGGCTGAACATAACATGTTGTGTGATGAAATACATGTGTTCATGCTTGAAATTGTGTGATTCTGCTAGGTTCTATGAACAAATGTAATGCTGGATCTGAAATGTATGTGTGTATGCTTGAAATTGTGTGATTCTGCTGGGTTCTATGAACAATTGTAATGCTGGAACTAAAATGCATGTGTTCATGCCTGAAATTGTATTGTTTGCAGATTCGTTGTCGAAATTGAGTTGTCTGTAGCGAATCAGTGTTCGCTGCCAAAAATGTGTTCTGCAACTTGTGATTCGCTGCTGAAATTGAGTTGTCTGCAGCGAATTAGCATTCGCTGCTGAAAATGTGTTTGCTGCAACAAATTAGCATTCGCTGCTGAAAGTGTGTTTGCTGCAACAAATTTGTGATTCGCTGTCGAATTGTGTGGTGTCTGCAGCGAAATAGATTTCGCTTCCAAATTGTGTGGCCTACAGCGAACCAGCTTTCGTTGCCGAATTGTGTCGCTTCCAGGGAACCAGTTTTCACTGCCAAATTGTGTGGCCTACAGCGAAATAGTTTTCACTGCCGAATTGTGTGGCCAACAGTGAATTAGTTTTGCTGTCGGTGTAAAATATGGAACACTTGAATGTAAACGTATGGACTCTTGAAATAAGTATGGTGATGAATGTTATTTATGGATGCAAATGTACTTATTTGTGGTCACTGATGTCTTAGGTGGTGCGGCCAGGATCGGACAATCGTTAGGACAAGGACAACCCGCAGGTGGATCAGGTAGGTGGTTTCCACGTTTTTCTTGTATAATGTTTATGTTTTGAAATAATTTACTTATGATGATATTTTATTAAATCCTTGTTGAATGATGAAACGACGATGAAGTATTTGATTGAATTCTTGATGATTGTCGAAACGACTATGATATGTCGATCGGGTTCTTGTTGAATGTTGAAATAATGACGAAAATGTTAATGTTCTGAAATGACTTGTTTGAGGTGGATATATTATTGTGCTACGATGAATATTAAACCGACTATGAGATGTTGATTGGGCTATTATGAATTTTGGCTGCTGATGAATGGTAGTATGAGTATTATAAAGGATCCACTGTTGTATTTTATTGAATGTAATTGTGATAAATGGTTGTATGAGTATTACAAAGGATCTACCGTTGTATTATATTGAATGTTAATTATCACAGATGGTTGTATGAGTAGTACGATGGATCTATTGTTGTATTGTATTGAACATTAATTGTCATGAATGGTTGGATGAGTAATACGAAGGATGTACTTGTAAACCTCGAGAAAATAAGGTTGAATAAATTACAAACTAACTAAATGGAAATAAAGCGAAGAAATTCATGTATAAGGGTTAAATAAAAAAATGGAAATTTGGAAATTTTTGGGATATAAATTTCCAGGCGAAATATTTTGAGACATTATAAATTAACCCGAAAATGTTGAGGATTGGATTAAATTGAGGAAAATAAGCTAAACTAAAAGTTATAAGGTGGAGTTTTAAAAAAAATGAAAGAGGTATAGTTTGATTATAAGAAGAAGAAAAAAGATGTGGGGGCAAAAATAATACACTTAAAGGAAATGGGGCCTAAGTACAAATAAGAGACATTATAGAGTATAAAGACTCCTCTCCTCACCATAAATCTGCATCAACCCAAAAGGGAAGAAAAGATGGAGTTTTTGTATCCATTCTTGCAAAATCAAGAGAGAAACACCAAAATTTCAAGAACCCATCCAAGATTAAGGGTTTATAGATGGAGTAAACACTTGTGGGCAAGGGATTAATAAGAAAATTTAAACAAGAAGAGTAGGAGGAGGGTCGGCTGTCATTAGAAACAAGGAAGGAGGGAGTCGAAAATCTTCAACTGGTTGAAGATCGAAACTTTAATTCTTACCGGATGAGGTGTTCTAAACATGATCTTATAATTCATTTCAAATTCGATTATGAATGGATGCTTTGATGTTGAATTATAGATTAGGGTTCTTAAACTTGAATAGGAGAAAAAGTATCAATTGTTAAAATTAAGTTAATTTATGTGTGATATGTGATTTGGTGGATAATTTACCCAGAAAATATAGTTTGTGAATGAAAGGGGGTGACGAATCTTGACAGACTTGTCTCCTGACTTTCAGTGAGATTTTGGGTAGGAGGATGAGGGAATTAAGATCACGTTCCTTCATAGAAATTGTAGTTTTGGATGTTAGCTAACCAAGAAAATTGGTCTTGCTCAATTTGAAGCTGTAGAACTCCAATTATGGGTCACCAACCGAGACTAAGTCGTGACTAACTTTGTAGGGCAGTAGTACTGATTAGTTGATGAGAAAATTTGACTATCTTAGAGGTAGAATTTGGTTCTCCTTTCTCAGAGAACTTGTAGCCTCGTGTCTTAGCTTTCTAATGAGACCAATCTCGCTTGAAACGGAGTTCTAGAACTCTAGATATAGTTAAAAGTTTGAGAGTTCAGACAGTAACGGTTGGACAATAACAGTCCAATGTCTAGACAGTAACAGTTGGACAGTAACAGTTCAATGTCTAGACAGTAATGGTTCAAGATAGTAACAGTTCAATGTCTAGACATTAATGGTTAGACAGTAACAATCCAAGGTCTAGAGAGTAATAATTGGACAGTAACAGTTCAAGATTTAAATAGTAACAATTCA
>Ga0307509_10004092_pt1:0-10000 | contig 21356 bp, 10 predicted proteins | sample 10_EM_MG_FD_202245 | JGI IMG/M metagenome (GOLD analysis project Ga0307509, IMG submission 202245) | Populus trichocarpa ectomycorrhiza microbial communities from riparian zone in the Pacific Northwest, United States - 10_EM | ecosystem: Host-associated > Plants > Roots > Unclassified... | reverse complement strand
GAAAGGCAAATATTCAACATAACATAAGACAAATTATTACATAGCACCATTCAAAATATGAGAACCCGTGGAGCGGTTTTCCTATGCACCTTGATTGTATGATGCCCCTGTTACAAAAACAACATGATACAAGAATTGTAAATAATCTAAACATAATAATAATAACTAGAAGGATGTTATCGTTGTTTTTTTGTTATCAACTGAAGGTGATTAGATTCTTTTATTCACTTCTCAAATACACTGTGCAATCCTCATTACTTCGCTAGATGTATTATCCTCATTCATATGCCCCAACCCCTCCATAGGAGTGGTGGGGCCAAAGTTTAATCTTCAGTCGGGGTTAATTACTTCACCTTAACCCGATCATTCATCTTGGATGCTTTTAACTGTAACTAATCGTAATATCTAAACTCAGTCACCCATCTCGGATGCCATTAACCAAAATCAACCACACAAGTCAACCTGTCATCTCTTACGGATACCATTTTGCCAAAGCCAATCATCATAATCAACTTGGCCATCCATCTAGGATGCCATTTACCGAAACTAATCATCAACCACAACCCGGTCATCCATCTCGGATGCCATTAGCCGAAGCTAATCAACAATCACAACCCGGTCATCCATCTCAAATGCCATTAGCCGAAGCTAATCATCAAGCACAACCCAACCATCATCTTGGATGCCATTAGCCAAAGTTAATCAACAATCACAATCAACATTCCATAATCGGTTTGACATTCGTCAGCAACCCAATTTCATAACAGCTCAATTACCATCTCATAGTCGGTTTATTATTCATCGCAACACAATAATATATCTTCCTCAACAAGTCATTTGAGAACATAAGCATTTTCATCATCGTTTCAACATTCATCAAGAACTCGATCAACATTTCATAGTTGTTACAACATTTGTCAAGAATTTAATCAAACATTTCATCGTCGTTTCATCATTCATCAAGGATTCAATAATATATCGTCATAAGTAAATCATTTCAAAGCGTTAACATCATACAAGAAAAAGGTGGAAACCACCTACCTGCAGGTTGTCCTTATCCTAACAAAGGTTTGATCCTAGCCGCACCACTTAAGACATCAATGGCTATAAATCAGTACTTCATATTCAGTAATCACCCAACTTGTCAATGGCTATAAATCAGTTTATATTTTAGTGTTCCACATATCACAATCACATAGTGCAACCATCTTAACCAATGGCCTAATTCAGATATGTAAAACTGCTGCAGATATTGTTAGCGAAACTTGGTTCACTGGTGATGCAGATTCGTCAGCGGCAGATTCGCTGAACGCAAAATCATTAGCGACTGGATTGCTAGTGTTACCCTGATTCGACAGCGAAGTAGGTTCGCTGTAGACAACACGATTCGGTAGCAAAAACTGACATGCTATAATTTGGCAGGGAAAACTGATTCACTACGGACAACGCAATTCGGCAGCGAAAACAGATTCGCTGTTGACATCCCAATTCGGTAGCGAAATTTTCTCGCTGTTATTCAACAACAAAAACTGATTCTCTATGGACAACACAATTTAACAATGAAACTGATTCGCTACTGGCACCATAATTTGGTGGTGAAAACTGATTCGCTCCAGACAGCTCAATTTCAGCAGTGAATCACAAATTTGCTCCAAGCAATACACTTTCAGCAACGAACACTGATTCACTACAAACAACTCAATTTCAGCAGCGAATCACAAATTTGCTGCAGGCACCCTTTCGGTAGTGAACTCTGACTCATTACAAACAACACAATTTCAGCAATGAACCCTAATTCGCTGCAGACAACATAATTTTCGGTAGCGAGAGCTGATTCGCGACACACAACATAATTTTAGCAATGAACACTAATTTGTTGTAGACAACTCAATTTTTGGCAGCGAGCACTGATTCGCTGCACACAATACAATTTCAACAGCGAATCACAAATCCCTGCGGACAACACCCTTTCGGTAGCAAACGCTGATTCGCTACGGACAACACAATTTCGGCAGCAAACGCTGATTCGCTACAAACAACACAATTTCGGCAGCGAACACTCATTCGCTACAGACAACATAATTTTCAGCAGCGAGCGCTGATTCACTACAGACAACTCAATTTCGGCAGCGAATGACACATTCGTTGCAGACAACAACCTTTCAGTAGTGAATGCTGATTCGCTATATACTACACAATTTTGGCATTAGTTTCCAGCAGTCACATGATTTTAGCATGAACACACACATGTAGAAAATCAATTCCAGCACATAATTTGTTATTAAATTCCAGTAGAGTCACATGATTTTAACATGAACACCCACATACAGATTATTACAGAATACGACATTTCAACAGAATTTTGTCAAATATTTATACACAGAAATTACTCCACAATTGCATGCATGGTTTTGTTTTTGGCAAGGTCATCCATTAAGCATTTGGTCACCTACATTCATGGTATGTCTAGCCACCATTATGGTCAGCCAACTAACTAAATTTGCATATGCAAAATCATCCATTTCCCCATGTTGATTGTTTTATTTATAGGTCCTTTATTCAGCCCCTAATATTGTCTTTCTTTTTGGTTTAATTTTCTCTTACAACTCGTGTAAATTTCTGGGTATCCCCTCATGTTTTTTATTCTTCCTTTCGGTTCCAAGAACCCATAAACTGGTGGGGGAAAAGAGGTTTGGTTCATACCTCACGATTTATAGTAGCTTTAGGAAGGAATTTTTAAAAAAATTTCTCCCCTTCTGCTCACGTTTTACTGCTTCTTCATCCTCTCTGGTTTCAGTTTTCCTTCTCTTCATTCTCTGCTGTAGCAGTCACCCCTTCCAGCTTATTTACCTCTCATGGTTTTCTCTCCTTTCTTCTAACTCTCTCCTCACACAATAGTCAAGGGTTTGCATGCAGCTGGGGTTGCTGGGTTTTGCTTTGGAAAGAGAGGGATTGTTGCATCCAAGGCTGCTGGCCGGTTGTTTTTAGGGAAGAGAAAACGGGCAAGAGCATGCAGTTGGTTTTGGGAAAAGGGAGGGTCCCCCCCCTCTCTCCTTATATTTATACCCCCTCTTAAATGAGGTAAGGTGTTTGGGTGCAGGACCAAGGTTGTCCTTACCCCCTTTTTGGGTTATCTTGAGCTGGTTTCTATTCTAATTCTCTCATAGGATAGGCTGGTCCAAGACTAATTTTTGTTGGGTTTTAGAGTGTCGCTGCTGATTCAGAAATTGGCAGCAAAAAATTGAGTCGCTGTCGATTTAGAAATCGGCAGCCAAAACTGTGCTGCTGCCGATATAGAAATTGGCAGCAAAAACCATGCCGATTTAGGAATCAGCATTCGCTGCCGAAACTGTGTTATCTACAGCGAATCAACATTTGTTGCCGAAATTGTTTTGTTTTTAGCGAACCACTTTTCGTTGCCAAATCGTGTTGTCTGCAGCGAATCAGTGTTCGCTGCCAAATTGTGATGTCTACAGCGAATCAGTGTTCACAGCCAAGTGGTGTCTGCAACGAATCACTTTACACTGCCGAATCGTGTTGTCCGCAGGGAATTAGTGTTCGCTGGAGCGAATCAGTGTTCGCTGCCGAAACTGTGTTGTATGCAGCGAATGAGTGTTCTCTGCCAAAATTGTGTTGTCCGCACCAAATTAGTTTTTACTACCAAATCATGTTGTCCACACCGAATCAGTTTTCACTGCTGATACCGTGTTGCCTGTAGCCAATTAGTGTTCGCTGTTGAAATTATATTATCTGTAGCAAATCAGCATTCGCTGCCGAAATTGTGTTTTCTACACCGAATTAGATTTCACTGCTGAATTGTGTTATCTGCAGCGAACTAGCTTTCATTGCCGAAATCTGTATGTAACCAGCAAATCGGTTTTTGTTGATGAATTGTATGTCATCAGTGACCCAGTTTTTGCTGACGACTTTTTGTGGTAGTAGCAGCTTAGCCGCTGACGATTTTAACGTCAGAAATGAATTAATTCTTGTAACGATTTCATTGTATAATGTGTGGAACACTGGAATGTGAACATGTGGATTTTGAAATAAGTATGGCGATGAGTTTTGTGTTTGCTAAATGCAAATGTGTTGATTTATGATCTTTTGATGGATGAGGTGGTGCGACCAGAATCAAACCTTCAACTGGATAAGTACACCGCGGGAGGAATAGGTAGGTTATTTCCACCCCCTTCTAGCGTAACATTAGTTTCTAAAGTGAATTTATTATGAAGGATCTATTGTTGTGTGATTAGTACTTAAAAGTGCATTCTCATTAAGGCTTTATACATCATATTGCACTTAAAGTATCATTAAATTCCCTAAGTTAAGCATGTTTTATAATAACAAGTTTGATAATATAAGATACCTTTAATTTATGGTAAATACTCATTTTAAATGGAGGTTTATCCCACAACTCAAAGGATTGATTAATGTGATTAACTATTGAAATTGAGAAGACAAAGAAAGGGCTAAGAGAAGAGATGTTGATTCAATTCAAACTGGAACACCATTCGGTTATTGGATCATAACTAGAGTTGTAGACCTTGGATTAGGTCTGGTTTATCTTGATGGAAAGCTAAGACATAGGCCTAAAACATTCATGCAGAGTCCAAGACTCAATTCTTCCATTTTTTAGTTCAAATCTTAGTATCAAAAGAGACGTCTGAATCTATCCTGCAGCCCTGACACCATTCAGTGTTCAGCCCATATCTCGAGTTCTAGAAGTCCAAATGAGCTCTGGTTTTTTTTTTTTTTGAACAGCTGAGACAATTTTCCACAACTATCATGAAGACTATGTGCTCAAATTCTGATGTTAGCAATGACGTTTTGGCTTGCCAACATTGTCAATAACCAGCCAACAAGTCAATGGTTGGCCACCAACTAAATAGTTAGTCATCTAATCAATAATTTCGAATTTTAGCCTATAAAATGAGGCATTTGCCATGTATTTAGGCATCTTGGTTTTCAGATCAAGATCATATTTTTGCTTTCTTTCTTTGTATTTTTGTAATGTTTAAGTTTTGCTTTCATTAATCTCTTGTTTATGCTTTTCATCATAATTATGTTCTTATCTAGTTTATTTATGTTTATCTTCTTCATAATGTTTAGTTAAGTTTATTATGTCAAGGTGAAAAGGTTTCACTAATGGTGTTAGAATATGTATATTATAAACCCAACATGCATTTCAATGTTTATATCCAAGAAAGTTTGCTATTAACATGTCTTATCTTTTTATCTTACTAATTATTAATACCTTACTTGTTAAATGATTAATCTAGATTTGTGTTGTATAACACTTGGTACAATAAATGCTTGATCCTTCATAGTCTTCGGCCGACATCGTTGTTATGAGAGGAACTTGATTTGTTGTTAACATAAGTTAACATCATGAATACCTGACAATATTTAAAAGTGTTGGTGTTACTTAAATAAGATAATTAATATGATATAATTAATATGATCATGTTAATACTTTATAATGAGCCATTAATGATAAATCATCTGATTGGAACCTCCTTTGTGTGTGGTTTCCAATTGAGTAATAAAAAGGAGTTTATATTATGCTTATTTGAATTACCATTAGTGAATCCTTTAACCTTGACAATTGTTTTATCATTGTTTAATCTTTTCATCACTATCACATCTCAAAGTTCTCTTCAACATCAATATCATTTTATTATTTGTAATTTATATAGTTCACCTTCCTGTGGTTCGACCTCGGTCTTATCGGGTTATTTATTACTTTGACACTCCTATACTTGGGATAAGACATCAACTCTTTGATCGTGTCATTGTGCTATATGGAATGTTAACTGTCACGAATGGTTGTATAAGTATTACAAAGGATTTGTCACGAATGTTTATATGAGTATTGCGAAGAATCTATTAATGTGCTACACATAGTACTAAATTGTTACGATTTTTTGTATGAGTGTTACAAGGGATCTATTATTGTATTGTATTGAACATTAACTGTCATAAATGGTTGGATGAATAATACAAAGGGTCTATTGTTGTGTTATACTAAATGCTAAATTGTTATGGAATGTTTGTTTGTGTATTACAAAGGATATAATGTAATGACCCGACATTTTCAAGGCCAAAATCGATGGAAATTATTTTTTTGGTCTGGTTATGGATGTTTTTCACCATATCATTCTGCAGATTTATAATTACATTCCATTCATTAACAAGACACAATCCACATAGGATAATGTAAATCAATATTTCCATAAAACGGATTCTCAATACTCGTGCCCATATTATTATATTTTCATACTCATAGGTTTACATTACATCATATTGACATACTCACAAATTCACATTCCTATTCTAGTCTCGCTAACATCACGAGTTCATACAAGAGTGCCGAACAACAAGTTACACAATTAGTATTTTCGTTATCCTGACCTCATGTAATTTCACAATATGACATCCTCATAAAATGAATACCTTATATGTATATTCATACACATCATATCAACTTGTTTGCACATTCACATCCGTGTTCCATTTTAATTTTTCATTACTAGTCTCTACAAAAGGGCAAAAGGGGTCAAACGACTAATTGAGTGATTAACATGTCCGTTCATATAGAACTCGTATCACCCATAACATGCGAATATATAGTTCTTTCCACAATGTGTGAGCTGCGGAATGGATTTTCCTATGCACAATATTGGTATGATGTCCCTGATATAGTACAAGATAATTTCAAGCATTATTGGCAATTTAAGAACATATTAAAGCAATATTAACGTCACATTTCATTCATGGACCAAAAGAGCGTAATTCTTTCATTTCTCCTTACTTATGTAAATACCACCCTTAATAATTCATCAATTACCGAGGGTAATTACAATACTCAAACCTGATAATTAATCTCGCATATCGTTAGCTGAACTAACGTTATTCTCTGTTTAAAGCATAACAATCATAGTTCTTTCATATACTTAGTATATACAAAACCTTGTATACATGAACACATCAATTCTTGAAGAATAATTCATAACTCTCCAATCCGGCTATCCTCTTAGGATGCCATTAGCCGAAGTCAATCGTTTATTCATCCCGGTCATCCACTTAGGATGCTAGTCATTTATTTAGCCAAAGCTAATCATTTATTCATTCTAGTCATCCACTTAGGGTGCCATTAGCTGAAGCTAATCATTTATTCATCCTAGACATCCACTTTGGATGCCATTAGCCGTAGCTAGTCATTTATTTGTCTCGGTCATCCTTTCGAATGCCATTAGCCGAAGCTAATCATTCATTTGTCCCGGTCATTCATTCGGATGCCATTAGTCGAAGCTAATCATTTATTCATCCTGGACATCCACTTTGGATGTCATTAGTCGTAGCTAATCATTTGTTCATATCGGTCATCCATTTAGGGTGCTATTAGCCGTAGCTAGTCATTTATTTATCCTGGTCATCCATTCAGATGTCATTAGCCGAAGCTAATCAATGATTCATGACAATTAATGTTCAATACAATACAATAATGGATCCTTCATAATACTCATACAACCATTCGTCACAATTACATCCAATAAAATACAATAGTAGATCCTTCGTAATACTCATACAACCATTTGTCACAATTACATCCAAAAAAATACAACAGTAGATCCTTCGTAATACTCATACTACCATTGATCAGCTGCCCAAATTCATAATAGCTCAATCAATATCTCATAGTTGTTTTCATATTCATCGCAACACAATAATATATCCACCTCAAACAGGTCATTTCAGAACATTAACATTGTCATCATTGCTTCAAGATTCAACAAGAACCTGATCGACATTTCATAGTCGTTTCGACACAGCTTCTGCTCCCTCATCCTTTTTATGATACTTTCTGCTCTTTTTTTATTTTGGCCAAGGAATATGTTCCTTGTAGCCATTTTGGTTTTCTGCTTGGTTTTGTTCTGGTTTTGCTGGATTTGTCTATATGGTGCTGCCTTTGTAGGCATGTTTCTTATTTGTCACAGTATATATGTTTCTGCCTGTAGCTGTGCTGTGTGGCTTTATGCTTGTTATTTGTAGTTGTTGGGTCTTCTCTACAGGGTTTGTTGCTCGTATCAGCTTCTGCATGTGGTGTTATATTTGGTCACTGGTTGCTTCTTCTAGTCAGGTGGAAGCCGGTTTTTTATTTGTTCGCTTTTGGAAGTGCTGGCTAATGGCGTTGCGTGCTATTGGCGTTGTTGGTTTTTCTGGTTTTTAGCTGTTATACTGCTCACTTGCAGTTTGGTTGCTTGGGTTTCTCTTTGCTTGGTTTGCTGCTTTTGCCACAGGTTGATGTCTGGGTTTGCTACTGGTTGCTTTCCTGGGGAATGCAGGGTGGTTCCCCTATTTTGCTTTCTGGTTTTATGCTTTGCTTGTTGCTAGTTGTGGCCTGCTGGTTGGCTTGTTGCTTACTCTTATCTACTCCTAATTGTCAGGATGTTTTCCTGGGAGTGTTTCCCTTGTCTTGTTGCTGGTTTTGCTTGTTCCTGGTCGAGTCCATTCTGGAATTGTTGGCTGTGGTCTCTTGGGATTTGCTAATTTTGCTGCAGGTTGCTGTCTGGGTTTGCTGCTGGTATGATGCTGGTTTGCTCCTAGGTTCTGCTACTCTGTATTTTGGGTTTTGTTCTGCTTTGGTAGTGGGAGCTTGTTCCCCTGCCTTTTTATTTCTTGTTTTAGTTGTAGGTTGTGTTTTGCTTTGCTGGTCCTTGCCTGTCGGCTTGGTTTGGTTGCTTGGTTTGTGGTCTGTTTAAGGGGGTTTGTTCCCTATGTTTCCAGGGATTCTGTTCCCTGTTTTGTATATGCCTGTACAGTTGACTTGCTGGTCTCCAGTGATGTTCTATTTTTGATCTATATATTTCTTACATTTGAAAAAAAAAAAATTCAATCAAACACTTCATCGTCGTTTCTTCATTCAACAAGGATTTAATAAAATATCATCATAAGTAAATCATTTCAAAACATAAACATCTGATGCAACCATATTATTCGATAGTTTCACCCATATTTAACTAGTGTTATGCCTATGTTTTATATATAAAATACCTTGATATTCTTTGTTTTATGTTTTGAAGGCACTTTTGGATGAAAGATGCTAAAAGAAGTAAATTGGAGGTAATTGCCAGATTTGACCGTCAGTCAATGTTTTGTGCAGAGCGGGAGGTCTAGAGATAGAAATGAAGTGATTCTAGTGGCATTAAAAAGCTAACATCCATACCGTTCTGGACATCTAAGGCAAGAAAATAAAATAAGGAAGAGCATGGAAATCGCAGCCTTTAAAGTCAAATCTTGCAATCTGCCAGTGTTGACCTTCGACCATTCCGACTTGAATATCTAGAGCTACAGAAGTCCAATTGATGCAAACTCAATTTTTTTGGATTCCTGACTCAAAGACCTATTAACGCTCCACATTTCAGCCACAAACAATGTCATATGAGGGATATATGAGTTTTCAAAGATGACAACTGAATTCTTCCAGCAAACAGGTTTCATGAAGAAACGAGTCCAAGTTTTTATTTCAGCAATTTAGCTCCTCTAAGTCAAAGCTTGAAGATTTCATGCAAGGCTATTTCTCTTTTTTTAGGAAAATAGTTATTGTACTTCAATGTAAACTGTCTACTTAAGGGAGGACTATTTTGTAAAATAGAGATTAGGGTTTCCTAGGATATAAAAAGAATGAGAAAAGAGAAGGGGGGCAGCCAGCCAAGAGGAGAAAAACATCCCCCTCCTCTAAGAAACCCGAAATCTGCATTCCTCCTTCTTTTTGATTAGTTGTTCACCAAACATGCAAGGCTAAACTTGTTTTCTTGGTTGCAAGGACACGAAAACCTTCAGATTTCAAGAACTGTAAGATTTATTTTACCTTTTTCTTTTCAGTTTATATGATGAATATGTTTGTTCTCCTATGCTTATTTTTCCTATGATTATTTATTTTAATTGCTAGAGCGGACTCTAAGTTATTATTGTAGACAATCTATTGCTAAGTTTGATA
>Ga0307509_10004091_pt1 | contig 21356 bp, 21 predicted proteins | sample 10_EM_MG_FD_202245 | JGI IMG/M metagenome (GOLD analysis project Ga0307509, IMG submission 202245) | Populus trichocarpa ectomycorrhiza microbial communities from riparian zone in the Pacific Northwest, United States - 10_EM | ecosystem: Host-associated > Plants > Roots > Unclassified | place... | reverse complement strand
ACCAGGCGCATGGGATGAGAAAAAACATCCGGCGGACGGTCAGGGCGCACGGGACGCATAGGGCGGACGCAATCCGTCCGGACGCGGGTCGCGTCCGCCGGACGTAAATCGTTTTTTTGCTGATGGATCAAAACTGCTCACTCTGCCAACAAAACCACTCGATGCCGCAACTGTCAGAGGTACGGCCACACGGCCCCCGTCTGCAAATACAATCACCCGTCTGCGCAATTTGCCCCCTTCACCACCACAAGACGGAGCACCGCTGCCCTAACCCCACATGTCCCAAAGAGGGCAACCTTCACCCCGTGGCAAACTGCTGCTCTGCCTCCCCCGCGCACTGTGCTAACTGCAGGGACGACCATCCTGCCACTGACCCTGCCTGCCCAGCTAGACCGAGCCGTCTTCCCCCCGCCAACGAAGTACCTCCCGCACAGGATCACCCCACCTCTGCCCCTGCAGAAGGGGACATGGACACAACTGAAGATGAGGGTGAGGCTGTTGTCGAGACCCCTAGACCCTCCGCCCCGTCAACTGTAAGCAGACTTCTCCCCGCCTTTCCAGGTAGTTACCCCACGTCCGACTCGCCCCTCACCTCCTCCCTTAGTTTTGCACCCTACTCCGGGGGCAGGTGGCCCACTTCCCCAGGTGCCCCCCAGCCCTTCCCCTGCACCATCTAACGACCCGGGCAGGGCCCGATATTGCAGTACAACAGCAACACAAACCTGTCTCCCCGGCCGGCCTGGGGGACGTTTCACTCCTTGTCTATCCTTCAACACAACAGCCTTGGGAGCTGGGATGTGTTTCTTTCCCTTATGAATAGTTTTGGTCAACTGACCTCCCTTCCTATGATAGTCGCCCTCCAAGACCCCCCCGTCAGAAGAGGCCAACTCCCCTCCTTCTCTACATACAAATGTTTCCACCCCTCCCTCTCCAAGCCGAGGGTGGCCTTTTAGGTCCACCCCCATCTGCTAAACTCAGTTTCACTTCTGCCTGTCACGACCACCGGCCCGATTTGTTTTCGATCGATATATTCGCCCCGGATGGCTTCTTTGTGCTCCAGTTCACTCGCTTCAGGATCACCAATGCCTACAATCTCCCCCTCAAAACCGCCCCTTTCCTCACTATCCCGCCAGACACCCTGTTCCAAGACAACCTCTTCCCAACCCTGGTGGTTGGAGACCTCTACCTACATCACCGTGCCGCCGATCCCCTACGCACGTTTGACTCCAGGGTGTATAACCTGTCCCATCCGTACTACAGCCATGCCTCCGAGTGTGGCTACTCTCTCCTCAACCAGCCTGGTCTGTACACGTGTTTTCCTTTCGCACACAATGCTAGACCCTCGGTCCTAGACCTTCCCTTTGGTAACGGCCCGTTTTTCCCTTCGATCTCCGAGTGGGACACCCCCCTTCCTTCCACTGGCTCCAACCACGTCCCAGTGCTCATCACCCTAGCCTCTCCCAGGTTCAGACCTCCAGCCCCTTCCCCTAACTGGTTGAAAACGGACTGGTCTAGTATCCTCCCCGCTCTCCCTTCCCTGGTTCCCCCTCCCCCTCCGGCCGTCTGCTCTTCCTATCCCTTTGAAGAATAGTTCGATACCCACGCCAATAGGGTCAAGGCCCTCATCACCTCCAACACTCCCATGTCTCGCCCATCCCCCAGGTCCAAGCCCTGGTGGTCCCCCTTTCTCTCTCAACTTAGGTCTGCCTTTCACTCGGCCTCCCGGTCCTACAAGTCCTCCAGGGACCTCTATGATCAGTCGGCTCTGCGCTCGGCAAGGCGCTCCTACTTCTCGGCCATTAAGAATGCCAAGTTCGCTCATTGGTCAAGTTACCTCTCGTCCCTCACGCCCTCTTCGGTATGGGAGGCCAAAAAGCTCGCCTCGGGAAGACAAGTCTCCAGATTCCCCTCCTTTCCTGACCAGGAGACCCCCGAGGGCATAAACGGGGCCCTGCTCTTGCATTTCTTCCCTTCTCCACCTCCTCCGATCAGCACTCCCCTCACTCTCTCCCCCTACCCTGATTATTTTCCTCTCAGTCAGGATGAAGTCGCTCTGGCCCTCTCGAAGTCGTCCAGCTCATCCGTCTCTGGCCCCGACACGATCTCCTACGATGTATGGAAACGTGTTCACCGATTGTGCCCCACCCTCCTCACCGACCTCCTCTCTCCCCTACTGCAATACGGGTCCCATCCCTCCTCCCTGAAAAGGGCGAATGGCATTGTGTTAGACAAGCCGGGCAAGGCCTCCTACCACACCCCAGCCTCCTTCAGGGTCATCGTCCTACTCGAGACCCTTTCCATGATACTGGAGCGTGTCACCACTTCACGTCTCTCCCTCCTGGCCAGGCTTTAGGTCTGCTCCACCCGCACCAGACAGGGTCCCTCCCAGGCCTCTCCACCTTCAACGCCACAGCCACCCTCACCCATGAGGTCCGCCTCCTCCAGAGACTTGGGTCTAAAGCTTCTTTTTCAGGGGTCTCCGCAGGTGTTCTCGCCGGTCGCGGTTGGTACCCCCTAGGGCTCCCCCATCTCTCCTCTTCTCTTCGTTATATATGTTTCTCCCCTACACCCAGTGATCCCCAAGGGCATCGTTATCTCCAACGTGGACGACTTTGTGGTCACAGTCTCTTCCTCCTCCCACAGGCGCAATGTTCAGCTCCTTCAGCACCACTTCCGCTCCCTGTGCCGTATGGCTGCACCCAGAGGCCTTACCTTCTCTGTTCCGAAGACCGAGCTCATCCATTGGCGCACCTCTCAGGAGCGCTCTCCCCCCTCCAGGGCAGGAGTCCGTCTGGACGACCTGTACATGTCCCCCAAGAACGAGTTGAGGTGGCTTGGCTACTGGTTTACGCCCTCCCTCTCCCCGAACGCTCATTTCAGCAAACGGCTTTCCCTTGCCCAGGGGGCCCTGGATACAGTCAAGAGGCTCTCCCCCCCCGGGGAAAGGCCTTCCCCCATACCTCTACCACAGGCTGGCCTCTTCCCTCCTCGCCCCCGTCCTTTTTGTATGGGGCAAACCTCTTCACACCCTCCATGAGAATGCAAGACAAGTTGGACGTCTTTTGGCATCGAGTCCAACGGGGGGTGACTAACTGCTCCTCCTCCACGCCGGTCCCCATCTTGGCCATTGTGTCCTGCCTCCCCCCTCTTGTCCTGCTGATTGAACACCGTCAGTGCATGGCGGCCCTGAGAATGGTCTGCTCTCCCCCAGAAATCAACCCAGCATGGGCCAGGCTGCACAAATCGGTGCCCAACCGTTCCTCTTTCCACTCCCTGCTCTGTCACCACTCATTGCTCGTTAAGTTGAACCCCGCCCTTCACCTCCTCATGTGGAGCACACCTCAAATGAATATTCGCAAGCACCTCCCGATCGACGAAATCACGCACAGAACGCTTCCCCTTCTGAAGGATCGGCCTTTCTTTCTACTCCTCAACCCTCAGCTGGTCTCTACCATGGCCGTCACCCCGGCGGACCCCTCCTCGGACTCATACACCGCCCTGAAGAAAGAATCAAGGTCGATCCTCCTATTGCATTGGGCCTCTCTTGCCCCCCCCCCCCCCAGACTACGAGTACCTCCCCTCGCTTACGCCCGATCCCTTCATGGGTCTTTCCAAGTTCCTGGCCGGCCGCTTCCATCAGATGCGATCAGGCAAGAGCTACCTTGCAGCCCATTCCTCCAGGTTCAATCGAGACGTTCCCTCCACTTGCCCTAGGTACCACATTGCAGCCGAGACCTTTGAGCACGCCATCCTCCACTGCAAGGCCCGCCGCCGCCTGAGAGAGAGTCTCCTCTCGACTCTCACCTCGCTTGACGCTGCCTCACCCCTTTGGTCCTCCAATCAAGACATCGCCGCTCTCTCCAGATTCATTTCGCTCACGGCCACTGGTTTCCCACCTAACATGTTCCCCCTGAGCCCTAGTTCCTCTATCCCCCACAGCCCTGCTCCCTCCCTCTCCTTCTCCCCCTCGCCCCGCTTCAGGTTTTCTTCCGTGGAGGATGATTGATGTGGTTGGGTATTTCTTTACTTTTATTTTTCCTTGAACGGGGACCGTGAGGTCTATCGGTTTTTGGTTTTTCTATACGAGTTTATGATGTTTTCCCTTGGCTGGTTATTGCATCACGGTTTGGTTATGCTTTGGAGAAATGCGTGGTTAGGATTTTCCTTTGTTGGTTATTTTATTATAGGTTTTGTTTACGCCATAGCTTACCGCTGCATGCGAGTTCTTTGTACCTTTAAACAAACGAATACATGACTTAAACAAAAAAACAAAATTATAGAGAATTTAGGAAAGGAGATCACTCCACGCCGAAGGGCAGTAATCATAACTCTCCGGTTGCTCCCCAACCCAGTGACTTTTCAAAAATATTAAAGACCTTACCGGTATCCCAATCTCGACCGCAAACGACATATGGCTGCATGCTGTAGATAACGCTCGGAATGCCCGACTCGCCGAGGGTGAAAACTTAGACAAGCCGCTCACATTGCTGGAGTTGGTGGACACTAAATGTTTGGATCCTGATACATGTTCTGGTCGGCCTGAGGCCTTAACCGAAGATACGAAGGATCGTCTTATCGCAACAGTGAAAAGAGACTTCACAACCTGACGGATGGAGCTGGTAGATCTCCGCAGAGAGGCTGGCTTGTCGCATGTTGGAGATGGCACAGTTCATAGAGCTTTGATTTCACGTGGTCTGCATGCTTACCGTGAAGAGTTCAAGCCTATTTTAGGCCCCGAGCATAAGCTTAACCGTCTTGTAAGTATCCCCCCTCTCATTCCCATACCACATTGACCCAAGACTCCTCAGAGCCTGTTTGCATATGACAGTTCCATTCTGTTTCCCCATACAAATGACCCTTTCCCTTCCATTTCAAAACAGAGTGAAGGTTCTTTTCACAGCAGAAACAGTCAGCCAACAGCATGCTCCCATTTTTGCCAAACACACTCCAGGATGACAATTCTCTGCACTGAGCACCTTGCCCCAACCCCCATGTACCCCGCATGCCTCTCTTTTTTCTTTCTTTTTCATTTATAATAAGAACTCGAATAATTGCACCTCACCCTTGGACATTCGAGTTGCCTTTCCAGGTCAGGTCTGTCAAGTTTGTCCTTTTTTCTATATAAGGCCTAAGCTCTGGGGGTCACCTTTTGCTGTACACTCACTCCTGTCTCCAACAGAGGGAATTTCGGACGTCTTAGCGCGAGGTTCAACTTTTTCAAGTTCTTAATGTATTAAAACCAAAAGAGACAGAAGATTGTTGCTAACTTGATATTTTATAGAACTACTGCTGGGGGAGGGGTGCCTGGCGTCCTGCGGTTGAATGGGCAGACTACATATTCACCAATGAGATGTCTATCGAGGTTGGGGCTGTCTTTGGTGTTTCTCTTTTCTGGCAAGAAAAAAATGAAAAGTGGCACGACGACTGTGTTGGTACTAAAAAAATAATGGTTCCTCAGTAATGTGCTGGGGGGCTATCGGATGGGGGTGGAAAGGTCCATTCTTTATATAGCCGGCAGTTACAAAGGAGGAGAAGAAGAAGGCGAAGGAGGAAATTGCCAATATTAATAAAAAAATGCAAGAGGAGACAGATATGTTGAACTGTGAGTGGAAACAGTCTCAGGAGTAGAGGAGTCTGCGGGATCGGGAATTGCGTGTAGCTGCTGAAATGCGTGCAGCCGCTAAATCAGCTAAACAAACGGTTAAGACAACACAATCATTTTGGGGGAAAAAGTTTACTTTCAGGCCAATGAAGGTGGAGGAGGGCAAGGGGGTAGATTCGTGAAGGTATGTTACTCACCTCTGCCGGCTAATTTTATGGCCAGCATGCAAGCAGAGAATGGAAGTATACCTCAACTTTCAGTTAATGGAAGATAATGCTCCATCACACGATTCAGACTTCACCAATCGTGAACGAGAAAGAGAAAATATTCCCAAAATTGCTTGACCGGCAAACTCACCAGACTTCAACCCGATTAAGCACATATGGCGCTTAATAAAGTATAGGATTCTTCGCCAGCGAGGGGAAGAAAAAATCACAACTCCTACAGAAATGAAAGCGGTTCTGCAGGAGGAATGGGCAAAGATCACGGTGGATGAGATTAACAATGAAATCTCTAAACTACCTATTATCATGGGACGATTTATGTTACAGGATGGGGGAAACAAATTTGATCCGTAGTGTATAGCTTGTAGTTGTTTCTCTTTTTTTCTCTCTTTTTCCTAGTTCTTTCCGTCTTTTTCCTAGTTCTTTCCGTCTATCTACTCGTTGTTTATAGCTTCATAAACGATCACTTGGTCCTCCTGTTCCCCTTCATGCCAAGCTGGGTGCCAAGCTGGGTGCCAAGACCGCCAAGGCCAATTTCCACATTTCCGGATACTTTTGGAATGGGCAAGTACAAGCCTGCAACTGCAATATTGTCCTCCTGCGCCCGATCGCACAGGCTGTCGATTACTAGGGAACTAATATTTCTGGCCATCAGCGGCAATCGATTTCTTCAAAGAACCCTGCTACGAGTACTCACCTAAGGTATGTTTTACCCACTCCCGGATTCCCGGAACAAAACAAGACCACCGTATCGGCTCCACCCTCATTACTTCTCCACTCCCGAAACTCGCTCGTTTCTAAAAGCCAATTCCCGACACCATCGAATCGCTCAGTGCGGACGCTCTGATGTCTGTTGCTTGGCTCTAGTGGAGAGAGCCAACGCAAAATTGGCGCATCCTCGTCGGAGATATGGAAGGTGTTGAAACTGCTGTCTATGTTGCCGCAGCGGCTGCTGCCGTCGCCGAAGCTGAGGGAGATTTGTGCCATGATATTCTCCCCGGAATGTTGGTTGGATGTAGAAACGGTGCAGCGATCTGTCGGGTACAAGAAGGTTTGTAAACATTCTGTGATCAGAGCTAAAGAAAAGGGGTGATATGGCTTGTTGTGACACAAGGCTATCCAATTATTTCTATGGCTAAACGCATGACTAATAGGAGGTCGGCACCTTAAAGACTTCTGCCTACCATAGTGTCAGTACCGGCATCTCGACTGCCGGTGCACAATGTAGCTCATTCACCTCCAGTGGTTGTTCCGCATGGCAGTCTACTAGTACACAAGAGGTTTGTGGATAGCAGGTAGTATCTCTCCATATATATACCATCACCCGGCGAAGCCTAAGATGTGAGCTAGGTAAGCTCTCACTCGATAGCACTAACAAACAACAGCCGGGCCCATCTGTTGTCGAGCTGCCTCTCTGCGTGCAGAGATTGTAGCCTTCGATCGGGTTGGGGTTATACAGGTTTGATACATCAAGAAAGAAGTGCTCTAGGGAAAAATCTCAGCTATCATACTAAAACAAATTAGCAAGATTCACATATGGGGTAAAGGTATCATACTGAGGGGAATATTCTAACTGAAAAATACTATTTGGAAGTGAAGTTGTTCACCAGGTATGATACTCAGATACGGCAGAATCAAGACATTTTAATCGGTCAATAGATAATATTCTACAGCTAATTTAATAGCTCCGAGGCACCTGCTGAAGCAACTGAACAAAAGACCGCATCCACCCGCCAGCTAGAAATATTTGAGCCAGGTCAGATGCCGTCGAAGGAAAAAAAAATCAAAATGTGGGCAGGGCAAATTTTCTATCTACATATCGGATCGTTTTCTTCCCCGAGCATGTATCTAATGGAAGTGGTGGCACTGTCGGCGTGATGATAGGAGAATGGTTGTATTCTCTATGGAGGTTGCTAGCTACGGTTCACCTCAAGTATCATAGTAAAAAACTCTACATGCATAACCTGCGCATCCGTTCATGCCCTAGAACGTCCACCGTCCACACTTCGGTATTCCTCTATCCTACATGTGCGCTTCCTGTTACCTGCGCTCCTCGCTACTTCTAATATAATGTGCCTACCATGTGCTACTACTGGGATTATTATACCATCAGTATCATAGTGCTAGTAATTTGTCCCACTTGCCCGTGCCAAGTACCAAACGATATGATGGCATGTATTGCGGAGGGACGTCAAACATTTCACCTGTCTCCATATCAATGGGGGGGGATGAGGACCGCACACATGCAGATGATAAAACGACAGAACCCAGTTTGAACTTAGGCACCCTGTAGGAAGAATATGAAATCCAAATTTTACTACTCATGCGTTTATTCGCCCGCTCGCACTATCGCTAAAAATAAAATAAAAATCCAAACTAATAGTAAAAACAGGTGCATGAAACGCGAATACTACGATTTGATTTTCCTACAGATCACCACACCCATTTCCGTATTTCCCCACGTGACGTTATTCCTCCCCGTACTCCCGCGACAACAATGGAAAGATATATTGGTATAATCTATTGTTAAAACAATCTCTAGTATCTGAAGCGTCTTCAAAGCTCTGAAACGATCCTTCTGTCAGAATTGACGGAAGCTGGTAGTTTTTAGAGATAAGGAAAGTGGATAGTTAAGGGACAAGGATAGATAATAAGTTACACTTAGTGATTTTATTTGTTCTGGAGTTGAAAGTTCTAACGAGAGGGTTTATGGTTAGGTCTTTCCTTTATTAGTTTTACGAAAGTACCCAGGTAAATAGGGTCATACATAGAGAGATCGACAGGCTTGGGAAGTGATAGAATGATTGTATTTTTCTAATCCTAACAGACTTATGTTTGGTTGGTTTGTTAGTTTGATAAGGATGACGAGCGAATGAAGTTTCCGATTCTGCCTATACAGTTTAGCCCTAGTCTAAGTCAAGCTGTTCTACAGTCGCGCCGTTTATTAGTTATCCTCCTGCACCTTCACACTCCTGCAACTATAATATCAAAGCCAAGCACATCCGTCCAACAATGACACAATATCATTCCTTATCCTAGTCACCCCAACCAATCTTAACTACCAGTAGTATGATATAATTCTCTGAAAGCCAGGTCTAACTAAAAAAAAGTGACTATATCTGATTTCACTGAGTGGTGTGATATTTACTCGTGCCAAGGTTGTGGCCGAGCCACAACCCCCGAATGCTCGCTTGCTCGCAACCGGGGGCACTCCAGAGGAGTGCCCGCCATCTCAACGAACATTTCATGCTCAATGAACAATTCAAAGTTTCATAGTCAATAATAACAGTAAAGGCCTCCTGTGCCACATATTTTCATGTTTTGTCTCTCCTATAACACCTATCCCTCCCATACAACAATTTTATTCCCTTTCCACTTATAATACCAGCTATAACTCTGGTCTCTTTGAACTTCTAGCTCTGCGGTATTTCAGCTTTCCCTGTTCTCCTGCTCTGGCTCTGGATCTCGCTGGACTCTGACCATCTGTGCCCCCTCCACACTTCCAGGGCAGCTGCTCTCTGAGCCGCTCCCTCTTGGCTTACAATTAAATCATGCTAGAAAGTCTTAGGAATTCTATGTCTATCAAGTATTCCAATATTATTGTATATTTAACCAATCAATCCCATTTTACACTATCCAAGCTCCTCTTCCTCAATTTTCCTACCGCTTTTTACCTTCCTGTTTGGGAAGGTCAAAAAGAGGTTCAACACCACAACACAACACAAATCTCACAATCATACCTGGCCACTGAACTTGGAGCTTTATAAGTGTGCTGGGATGGCCTCCTTGTGAGATAAAACACCTTGGCTAGTATCCTGCTAGTATCATTCATATTGACATCATTCTACCCTAAGTCTGCTGTCAAATACACAAGACCTGCTGAATGCCCGAGAACCTATCCTGTGGACACCGGTCCTTGAAAATTCGTGTGGAAAATACAATTTTTGCTGGCACCCTACTGCCTCCAGCTGGCACCTTTCTGCCTCCCCTCTTGGCACCTTTCTGCCTCCCCTCTTGGCATCTTTTTGCCTCCTTTCTTTCTGCTGGCATCTTACTGCCATTACACGAAAAACCCGGCCCCTGGTTTTGAAGCCAGCAACACACAAGACCTGCTGAGCATGACAAAATGCTCCACCCTGGAGACGAGTGGTACTTTAGTCATCATTACTTCTCAAGTATGGCGGGAGATACAACCAAAAGGTTATTATCTCTGAGACTGGTGACAATGCAAGGAACTTCAATTATGGGGAATTTTCACTTTGATACTATGCCTTATGGTATTTTTGGTTTTGTTTTTGATTTATTTCTTTTGTTTTTTTGTTTTGCTTTGGGCTTTTATTTGCCATGGGATATTTCCCAAATGCAGCGGTTGAGCCCTAGGAAGTGCTAGTCATGTACCTAAAATCATACCACGGATTTAACAAAAACAAAAAACCCCATTTTACACTATCAAGTATGTTAGATTACAGCTGGTTAGCTAATCACGTTATGGTTACCTAATAAATTGTAGCATCGGAGGCAGGAGGAATCAGTGGTATTGAAGGGATAAAACATGAAAATGGGTGCCACAAGAGACCTTTGCTATATTTTTTTACAAGTTTATGGTTAAGAATGAAATTATTATTTTAAAATTTTCTTATTGAGCATGAAATTATTGTTGAGAAGGCTAATCTTTGAGTATGAGATTATTATTGACTATGAAAATATGAATTGTTTGTTGAGCATGAAATGTTCGTTGAGGTGGCGGGCACTCCTCTGGAGTGCCCCCGGTTGCGAGCAAGCGAGCATTCGGGGGTTGTGGCTCGGCCACAACCTCGGCACGAGTACTGGCTATTTCTCTTTCCACGAGTAAAAAATCCGAGGACTAGCAACCCTGCTAACCCCCCCACCGCGCGGTCCTATGACACAATCACAATAAAACAGGTCTCAGATTGCAAACACTTATCATATGTCAAGTGGCTGTAGCAGGACCAATATTGGGGCACAACACTCTGTAAAGGGGACTGCTGGTGACCACTTGGCGATAGTGAGAGGAAGTACTTGTACAGCATGGATATTAACCAGCCGCTTGCGAAAATGGTGTGTCCTTCTTCAAGCCTACCATTTATTCCTACCCACTTGCTAGTAACACGCCGTACTTTTACATTAATATACACCACACACTGTCCACAAAACCAAGACAAATATTAATTTTACAAATAACAATGAAGAACAAAGAGTAGCGCGATATGACCAAGCCTAGCCAGAACTCCAATGAAGGGAAAGGGCAGAGGGAAAGGGGAAAAAAGGTTGAAAAACAGTAAATAGCCAGCGGAAAACTAGAAAAACGCCATTATCTAAGCCTATTTATATCGAAATCTTGTTTACACTAACTTTCCATCTGATAAGTCTTTACGGAATAAAAATATATCTAGTAACAAGGAGGGAAGGATGTGAGGACAAAAGCGAAAGACGGATAAGAGAGATGATAAAGCACCGGTCGGTCGGCCTTAAACAAGAGGATTAGTTAGATGTTGCGGGGATGGGTCTGAGTTTTCCTGCGGCGGTGGCAGAGCTTTCGGGGCCAGATGGAAAGAGGCTGGGACCACCAGGACGATTGGATTGAGGGGCCACTATCTGTAGACATGGAGAGAGAATCACGGTAGCTCAATAACCTCGGTGGCTCACCGTGGGCTGCTGATAGGAGCCCGGGTTGGCCGCTAGAGTGAATTATGTAGATAATAGGATCAGGAGATCCAGATCGCGTCTCCACCACAGGCTCGTCTGGATGGATAGCCACGGGCAGGAGGGGCGCCGGGCCGTTGCGATCGGCCGTGGCGGAATTGGTATTACCCAGCTCCGGTGGGATTTTCGCAACTCCATCATGTCTTTCGGGGAGAGCCACAGAGGGTGGGGCTTGGTTTACGTTATCTGGAATAGCGGTACGGTCATCTTTCCGCTCCATAAGCATCTTTACAACTCCTTCACGCCCCATCTCCGCCGCCCACGAGAGTGGCGTCAGGCCATATTTGGTATCTGGCTGGTCAGGGTTGACGTCCTTTCGCTCTAAAAGCATCTTTACTGCCCCCTCATGCCCCTTCCCCGCCGCCCACGAGAGCGGTGTCCGGCCATAAAAGGTGTCTGGCTGGTTGGGACTGATGTCATTTCGTTCTAAAAGCATCTTTACTATCCCCTCATGTCCCTTCTCCGCCGCCCACGAGAGTGGTGTCCGGCCATAAAAGGTGTCTGGCTGATCGGGATCGACGTCCTCTCGTTTCAAAAGTATCTTTACTATCTCCTCATGCTGGCTCTCGATGGCCCACAAGAGTGGTGTCCGGCCATACCTAGTGTCCGGCTGGCCGGGATTGACATCCTCTCGTTTCAAAAGTATCTTTACTATCTCCTCATGCCGGTTCTCGATCGCCCACAAGAGTGGTGTCCGGTCATACCTGGTGTCTGCCTGGTCGGGATTGATGCCCTCTCGTTTCAAAAGCATCTTTACTACCCCCTCACGCCCATTCCTAGCTGTCCACGAGAGCGGTGTTTTGCTATGCCACGTAATTGCCTGGTTCGGATTGACGTCCTCTCGTTTCAAAAGCATCTTTACTATCCCCTCGTGCCCTTTCTCCGCCGCCCACGAGAGTGGTGTTCGGCCATATTTAGTGTCTGCCCTGTCGGGATTGACGTCCTCTCGTTCCAAAAGAATCATTGCCACCCGTTCCTGCCCCTTCTCCGCCCCCCACGAGAGTGGTGTCCGGCCATATTTAATATCTGGCTGGTCAGGATTGACGTCCCTTCGCCCCAAAAGCATCTTTACTATACCCTCATGTCCGTTCCCAACCGCCCACGAGAGAGGTGTCCGGCCATATTCGGTATCTGGCTGGCCGGGATCGACGTCCTTTCGTTGTAAAAACATTTTTACTACCCCCTCATGCCCGTTCTCCGCCGCCAAGGAGAGTGGCGTCCGGCCAAAAAAGGTGTCTGACTGGTCGGGATTGACGTCCTTTCGTTCCAAAAACATCTTTACTACACGCTCATGCCCATTCTTAGCTGCCCGCAAGAGCGGCATTTTGCTATGCCATGTAATTGCCTGGTTCGGATTGACGTCCTCTCGTTCCAAAAGCATCTTTACTATCCCTTCGTGCCCTTTCTCTGCCGCCCACAAGAGGGGTGTTCGGCCATATTTAGTGTCTACCCGGTCGGGATTAACGTCCACTCGTTCCAAAAGCATTGTTACTACCCACTCATGCCCCTTCTCCGCCGCCCACGAGAGTAGCGTCCGGCCACAATAGGTGTCTATCTGGTCGGGATTGATGTCCCCTCGTTCTAAAAGAATCTTTATTAACCACTGATGCCCGTTCTTAGCCGCCCATAAGAGCGGCGTTTGGCTATATCTAGTAATTGCTCGGTTGGGATTGACATCCGCTCGTTCCAAAAGCATCTTTACTATCCTCTCATGCCCCTTCTCCGCCGCCCGCGAGAGCGGTGTCCGGCCATATTTAGTGTCTGCTCGATCGGGATTGACATTCTCTCGTTCCAAAAGCATCCTTACTATCCCCTCATGCCCTTTCTCCACCGCCCATGAGAGCGGCGTCCGGTCGTATTTGGTGTCTGGCTGGTCAGGATTGACGTCCTTCCGGTCTAAAAGCGTCTTTACTACCCCGTCATGCCCTCTCATAGTTGCCCATGTGAGAGCCGTATTCCCGGAACAATCGGCTGCATTAACGTCCCATTCCCTCATATCCAATACCGCTGCAACTATCTCCTCGATTCCGAAGAATGCTACCACGTGGAGCCCCGTAACTCCCGTGAGTCTCTCCTCACCACCAAACCCTCCGCGCCAGGATATATCCCAATCATCCTCGCACAGTATTCGCATGGATATATGCTGATCAAATCCATCGAGAAGCCTTAGTGCAAGTATTTTGATATTCTCTGTCACTCCCCTTCTCGCATGCCTCCCCCAGTGAAGAGAAGCATATTCTAGAAACGGTGTTGTTGAGGGGACCCAGCGAACGGCTGGCGAAAGATCCCGGACAAACCCGAAATTGAGGTATGTCAAGCAAACCTCCGCAAGTGCTGAATGAGGACTATGGAATATGGTCGGATCACCCGAAAGATATTCCTGAAGAGTAAAGTGGACCAGCCGGACAGTGGACGAAAACCCCTCGACTGTGATAAGACCCTGACAAGATGCTAGGACTGTCCGTAACCCAGGAGTGTTTTCCGGATCCATGTCCGTAGATCTTATCTCCACTCCCAAGGCATGACAGAGCTCCTCGGCCCGTAAAGGCCTTTCCGAATACAGCACCCACATTAGGGCCTTCAATCCGAGTACTGATTTATACCCCTTCTGCGCTTTCATTCGCCTTAGAGTTGCCGTGTAGGCTTCGCTCAGTCCGTTGCCTTGGGTCATCTCTTCAAGTTTCTTTCTCCTCTGACGAATTGTCACCTCTGCTAGAATTGCATCGATGTTGAGCGAAACTAGGAGGAATCTACACACACCTTCGGTAAGTATATACCATTGATGGGGTGGGGATGCCGAATGCTCCTACTCACACATTAGATATCTTTTCCAAGATGGCTCTCAAAATATCCACCCGTAAGTCATTGCTCATCGCCTCTGGCTCGGTATCCCTACCTAGCCTCATCTCCACATAATTCCGGATATCTTCCGGGTTAGGGCTGATTGGTATCACGACAACCTTGGGGAAATTTCTTTGAACATCGTCCTTGACATGGGGCCTCCCAGTGAGGAATATTCTTGTCTTGGGGGACCCCCGAACAATATCTCTCAGCGACTCGAGAACTTCAGGAATGTACTTTGGTAAACATTCGTCCAAGGCGTCGAGACAGATGAAAACCCTGGGTAGCGAAGCAATAATGACTTTCAACATTCCCATCAGATCCGCAAGTCGCGGCGCTCTACCACCAAACTCTTTTTTCCCTTTTTGATACGCCTCTCGTAGATGATCTGGGATGCCCCCTCTGCTTACTAGCTGCTTCAGAAGAGCTCCCATAATGTTGGTGGTTGTCTGCTCTTGTTCAGAAAGGAAGTCGCAGTACAACCCTGCAACCGCGATATTCTCCTCTTGCGCCCGATCGCACAGGCTGTCGATCACTAGGGAGCTAATATTTCTGGCCTCAGTGGAAATCGCTTTCTTCAAAGAACCCCGCCACTTACCTAAGGTATGTTTTGCCAACTCCCGGATTCCCGGAGCAAAACAAGACAGCCTTATCGGCTCCACCCCCACCCTTTCTCCACTCCCGAAACTCGCTCGTCTCCAAAAGCCAATCACCTACACCATCGAATCGCTCGTTGCGGACGCCCTGATGCCTATCATTCGGCTCCAGTGGAGAGAGCCAACGCATAATTAGCGCATCCTCGTCGGAGATATAAAAGGTGTTGAAACTATGGTCTATGTTACCGTTGCCGGTGTTGCCGTGGCCGAAGCTGAGTGAAACTTGTGCCATGATATTCCTCTTGTAGCGTTGGTTGAATGTAGAAAAGGTATAACGATTTGAAGGGTACAGTACCTGGAGGTCTCAAACATTCTGCGATGAGAGCTGAACAAGGCTGGGCTGAGTGATATTGCTTTTTGTGACACAATGCTGTCCAATCATTTCCATGTGGCCAAGGCACATTACTAATCAGCGACATATCCCACAAAACCTTCTCCCGGAAGACAGTACCTGACTGTCGGCGCATAATATATCGTAGCTTACTCACTTGTAGTGGCTGTCCAGAATAGCATGTCCACACAAAAGGTTTGTGAATAGAAGCTAGTATCTCCCCAAATATATGCCATCACCCGGTGGAGCTTAAGATGTGAGCCAGGTAAGCCCTCACCAGCTAGCACTAGCAAAAAGTCAGCTAGCTCCATCTGTTATTGAGCTGCTTCCCCGCTTGCGAGGATTATACTCGAGTAGTCTGAGATCGGATTCGGGTTGGGGTTATATGCGATTGATACAGAGCTATGATAGCTTACATTAATAAGGAAGTGACGTATGGACAAACCTTTAGTCCTTAGGTGATTAGCGAGATTCACAAATTGGGTAAAAGTACCGAGGGGGATATCCTCAGCCAAAAATGCCATTTGGAAGTGAACATATTCACCTAGACATAGAATCAAGGCCCGTTAATTAGTAGATAAGGGCCTTCCGCACCCAGTTTAACAGCTTCTAGACAGCGGCTGAGGTAAATAAAAGTATAAATATTTAGAATTAGTCAGAAATCAAGCTGGATCAGATGCAGAAGAGGAAATAAAACAATGTATCGAGAAGGGAGATTCCCGTTTGCATATCGGAGGTGCGCTAAACAAGCACAGGATCCAGATCCCCCCTCAGCCGTCATGGAATTCATTATGGGAGGTTTGGTTGATTGACTTACCTAATACCTGTATCATACGTATAATACAGGATGTATCCCGTGTTCCGCCCACTGCTATCTTATAAACAGACAAAGGGAGCATAGACCGTGACCTCAGGCCCGCCAGCCCACAACACAGTATTCCAGCAAATAACCCTTCTCTCTACGAACCCGACTAACTTAATGCGCCACCCCTCATACCTAACAGGCACTCATGAGCCCTGCGTGCCTACTTATCATGGGCCACCGCACTCAAAAATGGGTAGTCGTAGTTTAGAGGAGCTAATTCGACAACAACTATGATTCCACTCCGATACTCGTGCCAAGGTTGCGGCGGGCGGCCGCCGCAACCTTGGCACGAGTAAACCCACCTCTATGCCATTCTCCCACAATCCCCAAGAGCCCACAGCTTGATTCTCACTCATTGCGGGTTCGATCGTTGAATCTTGAACCGCCGTGGCACGGGGTCCCCAGGTTAGCACCCTGGAGCCCGGAACAGCCATTTTTCCCCTACCCAGATATCTTCCCCACCAAAAATACCCCACATTTCATAAACATCCATCACCCCCGACAAAATTCCTCTCACATCCAAGCACTAAACACATGCCACCAACTCACTACTCTCCTAGCATAACACTTGGTCAACACCCACAGGTTTCAGTAACCAAGCCTAATATTTCCTTTTTCCAAGAAAAATTAACCCTTGTAGATAGCCCCAAGAACAACAAACCTCCTACCCAACAACAAACCCACCAGCGCTAATACTACATTTCACAAACACCCCGCGGTTAAATCCTCTGGTATGGACATCCGTCGCCCTGATATCCAGCGACCGACCAACCCCTCACTAGAAAACATAGAGCAAGAGCCCAAGACTACTAACTTATAACCCAACTCCCATCCTCAGTCGAGCCTTGTATATATATAATACGAACCCACTTCAGAGAAAACACCTTGAACTCAAGATCCCGAACCCCTCCGCCCAATCGCACCACAATTCCCTGAGAGGTGTGTAGGTGAGGGGGGGGTGTGCAGGACGAACAAGTGGATACTATAACCAACAAAAGAAAAAAGAAACAAAAAAAAAAAAAAAAAAAACAAGATTTCCCACACTACCAAGCATTCCTGAATGGCGATCATTGACATTATCCGGTCCGGTATGCCAAGATACTAGACATTAAATTATCATAAATATCCGACATTTTCATCCAGACAAATATCTTGTGCTGCTAGGAGTTGTTATTTATTTATTTATTTATTCAGATTTCGGTCACACATTTCGGGCGTCCAGGATGAAAGGTAAATACTATGGGTTACCTCAGGGGTTGTGTGCATACACTGTAGTCTTGAGCCCTCACTAAGAATGATGGATGACAAAAAGGAATTACGGCTACAACGAGATACTGGTACGGATAAAGTGTATGGTATTTTCCGTGGATCATTAGGCGGAACGAGTAGATAACCTTAGCTCAGGTTCAGGATCAAAGGAATCAATGATCATAATATTATCAAGTTAAAGAGAGTAATAGTCCACGGTACTCACCCCTTGACTGTTACCCTTACAAACTTCAAACAAATACGGAGCCCACCTGGGAAACTCCTTCAATTCGTGCCAGTGCTCAAGTTACACTGAACCAATCCAGCAAATATGGATCCTATCTGAAAACAAAGCAAGGTCCATCTTTTGTATTAAATCTTCGTTCAATAGCTAATCCACACAAACCATACAAGCCCTGTAATTGTCCCCCAAGTATCACTAGGTCACTACATCTAGCTGTTTCCCAACACTACCTTCCTATGGTCTCGCGGCCACCTGCCTAATTAACCTCATTGCCAAAGATCCTAGCATAAATCCCAAGCGCTTTGATGGTGAACGTGAATTTGTAGTTCGGGTAGGAGATCATGCTATAATAGTCAGCCCGAAACAAATCAAAAAAGCCAAGGATGAACTAACCAACTCTTGTTAAAAACACCCTCAATCCCCTCTTGCAGCCATTCGCCATTTGGCTGCTGGCGCCGCATGATCAACTATAAAAATTAGTGTCTCCCCGGTAAAGTCCAGCAGAGCAGCGTGCTTACCTTGATTCCCTTCTCAATTGGACCACGCTCCTTGTATCCAGCGTTCATCAAAGCTATCACTGCCCAAGCAGTGTTCACAACTTGGGTCTCCCGATGCTCGGTATAGACACCGGTCTCACAGCTCTTGTAGCTCTCGCCCCACCCCCCATCATCGCGTTGCTTGCTCAACAAAAATTCAACCGCTTTTCTCATCGTCGCACTATTCTCGTAGGTTTCGCCTGTGCTCTTCAAAGCTTCCGTGGCAAACATAGTGGCATACGTGAAACAAACACCCCAGCTCCCGTACCAACTTCCATCCTGTTCCTGGGCTTTCTTGATATACTGGACGGTCCGTCTAACAACATTCTCAATCTTGGTCTTCCGTGGGTGATTGGGGTAGGTCTTGATGAATTGCTGAAGACCCATAATGGTCGCGGTCGAGCATTCAGGGTAGGGATATTCCACCATGATACGGCCGAATACTTCGGCAGCATTGAGGGATTCTAGCCACGGGCCGGCGCGAATAAGCTCGTAACTGGCGAATCCGCCATTGGCATTCTGCATAGTGAGAAGGACCTCGACGCTATCTTGAAGGCGTTCGTCGGAGATCAGCTTTGGCATACCACTGTTGATTATTACGGTCAGCTTTTATTTTCCCAGACTTGTAAGTGGGTGAACTATACGGGACGCTTTGAAGTATGAGAACTGATTTGAGTCCCTCGGCGGTAGTATCACAAACAGTATATCCTTGCGCCCTCTTACTGAATGGCCAGGCACCTTTACGTTGTTGGCGATAACAGAAATCCTTCTCCTTCGGTTCCTCCCTAATTTGCTGAGTGTCCAAAAACCGCAACGCTTTGATAAGCATATCCCTATACTGAGGATCTTCACCGAACCCGCATTCGGTGACACTCTGAATGAGAAAGCTTGTATCCCAGCATTGCACACCATCAGTGCCATTGGCCAACATGCCTTCGTTCTTCATCCATAAGAAGTCCTTGATAGTCTCCCGGTGCATATTTACAGCGTGGCTCTCGCCCTCCGTGAAGTAACGCGCGACCAAGTTCAGGGGGTTGTTCACAGGGCCGAGGCAGCAATAGTCAGAGTTCTCGTCCTCGAGCTTGATGAGTTTGTAGACGTGGTTACGAGCAATCTCCTGCAGTTTGTTTGGGCAAATCCATTTCCCCCATACCGCCAAGATGGCATTCAGCCCATCCAAGACCTTTGTATGCGGATGGTAGATGTCCTTCGGGGCAATCGTATTCCTATGTAGGGAGAAGTCAATCGAATCATAAGATTCAACATACAATTCTTTCCGAAGGGCGATTGTAATATCATCGACGGGCCGAGCTTTCTTCAATGAGTAGAGATAGGACATGGCCAAGAAGACTTGCCGATTATGGACCCACCATCTCCAGGGATGAAATGGTACCCAATCTGGTAGTAGCCACAGCTCTGGGGGGATTGGGTTCACACCCTCCCACCCGTAACATCCCATCAACGATAACATGACCTTCCCCCACAGTGGAGACTGCAAGGCACCTCCTAGAGCATGGAGTGTCTTACGTGCCTTGACACAAACAGGGTGATCTGGCGACAATCCAACGATACGAAGAACGACGTAGTTGAGAGCGGTACCAAAAACAGTTGATTCACCCTCAATATGTAATCCCCAGCCCCCATCCTCGGGGTGTGCCCGAGCAGCAAGATAGCGTTGTATTTCAATCCTCCATTCTTCCGGGATCTCGCTATTCGTAACAAAGTAGGCAATCATAGTTGCTGGCAGAAGAAACATTGGGCCACCGTATTCACACGCCCATTGCCCCTCCGAAAGTTGAAGCTTGGAGAAAAAGGACAGACCATTCCGTGCAGCATCCAAGGGTGTACCTGGTGTTGCTAGTGCCGGGAGGCCCTATTCCACAAATTAGCTACCAGCGATGAAAAGGGGGGGGAGGACATGGGCCCTACAGTTGGGAGACCGAGATGGTATTTATCCGCCATAGATTGAGGCCATGCGGCGACTTCCTCGTCAGTCTTAAGATAATGCCATGTTTGACGGCCATCCTCTGTTTTGAGACGCCAGCGAGTAAGCTCAGTCGTAGGGAGATCCCCTGAGAGGGTTGTTCCGTTCATTGTTCGAGTTCCCGAAATTTGTTGGCGAGACGATATAATGTTAACACTTTAGTGATGAGATCAGGAGAATATATATCAACGGTTGAAAGAAAACGGAAGCAAGAGCTCGTATAATTTTTTTTGTCCTGTGTTGCGGATACGGAGACTATTTACAAAGGAGCTTTAATATTACACCTCCCTCAGGCAATCAGGGATCTACAGGGATATCGGGCACTCGGCTTACCCGGCCCCCAGAAATAGTGTTCCTGACAGAAAAACTGGCGGACAAGCCCTTTTTCAGGGGATTAGTTTACGGCACGGTAGCGGAAAGCCAGATAAGAAAGGATGTGGTCACGTGAAAGCGCGTTTAAGGCTAAATCGCTGCAGCAAATACAGTAGAGAGGTGAGCCCGCACGATTCAGGGACACACAGGCAGCATGCAAGCCTCCACAAAAAATGCCCAGCTCTTCACCTGTCATAGACCCGCCACTCAGCCACGGTCATGCGTCTAGATTCCACTGTGTTCATCGTCAACAACTTCCAAGCCTTAAGGGAGCGACAGCCACAATTGGGGAGGGGAGACACTCGCTCATCATAACAACACACGCCATCGAAGTATATAAAGTTAGCGCGCACTGACTGGATCCGAAAGAATCATGACATTTCTAAAACATAAACCTGCTTTTTTCCTAGCAGTCCAGTCGGGTGGTGAAAAAATAGCCCTGTTGTGCTGTTGTGCTATTGTGCTGTTGGTGCAGACTCCCGGTACCGGCGCATGAAAAGGGTACGATACCGGTACGATAGGCGGAACCAGCTTTGAGCGTCGATTGACCATCCGTGACACTCTCACTGAAGCCGCACTGGCCCTGACCGAGAATTCGGCTGATTTTTTTTTTTTGTTAAATCCTTGGTATGATTTTAGGTACATGACTAGCACTCCCCAGGGTCCAACCACTGCATTCGGGAAAAATCCCATGGCAAATAAAAACCCAAAACAAAACACAACAAAAGA
>Ga0307509_10004090_pt1 | contig 21357 bp, 17 predicted proteins | sample 10_EM_MG_FD_202245 | JGI IMG/M metagenome (GOLD analysis project Ga0307509, IMG submission 202245) | Populus trichocarpa ectomycorrhiza microbial communities from riparian zone in the Pacific Northwest, United States - 10_EM | ecosystem: Host-associated > Plants > Roots > Unclassified | place... | reverse complement strand
GAGGCGACACCCTCAGCGAGGCTTGGCAAAGATTTGTTAGCAGTTTGGTCGGAAATTTGGTGTCAAGCCACGCCAAGCCTCGCTGAGGGTGTCGCCTCGCTGAGGGCTCACTTGGTCTACCCCGGCTTCAGTTTTTGCTCAAGAGGCTCTTACTCGTGCCAAGGCTGTGGCTGGGCGCTCTGACACAAGCCCATGCTCTCAGGGGGCGGCTCAACCAAACTTTGCTGCTCAACATTATTGTAAATACATTAGTCCCCTAATTTGCAAAACTCTTGTACCATGGTGTATGCGCACCACATATTCCCTCTCATCCCAAGTGGAGTCACACCTAGCTCTCCCGGGTCTGGATAATCCAGATACTACGCTGCCCCACATAAATTTCCATAGGTTCTGCAAGTACGATGCAGTGCCGTACCGGTACAGTGCTACACATGAAACTTCCTACTACTGTATTATTGAACAAAGTTCTGAAGCCAAACGAGAAGAGGCAGCAGAGGAGGGTGCCAATAGAGGCGATAAGAAAATTCAACCATATGAATCGCATTACACTCTGGAATCTAGAAATTATTCTTCCATTCATCATTGTAGACAAGAGTTCTGTCCTCCTTTTCTTCTTGAACTACGGTATAGTACATGAAGTGTCATTAAATTTTGTATTCAAGTCACTCGGGAGAATTGCGGGGAAACAGTAGCGGAGTTGATTCTACTGTACCAGGGTGCAAATTAATGGTTGCTCAGTGTGACAAACAAAATCCACGAAAACAGCAGAAACATCGGGTTGACTCCGTCCAAATCTTTTGTTTGTGCCCAAGTATAATACTGTACTTGCCTATTTCAAAAGTTTCCGGAAGTGCGGAATCTCCTTACCCTCAGCAACCAACTGTTACCACCCGAAAGAATTCTCGCTTAGTCCACTCTTTTAGACAAATGCCAGATCCAATCAGGCCTGTACTGTAATCAGGTGTGCTTGGGTATGGTACAAGTACAGCTGACAGTCCTAACGTAGTACAAGTACTACCGGCAGTGCTAATGTGGAGCGAACGTTTAAAATACCATGAAAAACAGGGGGGGTATGTTTAAAATACCATGATATAGACCGAGTGAACCCTCAGCGAGGCGACCCCCTCAGCGAGGCTTGGCGTGGCTTGACACCAAATTTCCGACCAAACTGCTAACAAATCTTTGCCAAGCCTCGCTGAGGGTGTCGCCTCGCTGAGAGCTCACTTGGTCTACCATGACAGGGATGAAGTTTCAAGCCACAGTTACACAGGTAGGAAACTAATGGGACAGACAGGATATATTAGGCTGGCTGACATAATTAACTGTTCCATGACTTCTTGCCAGCTTTTGTTGCAAGCAATCTTGGCATAAAATTATGCGAAATTCAACCATTTTTTAACAACATAACTGTGCCAAGCCCTCTCTTTGCAACTGGGAAAAATAGTAAAAATTAGGGTTCACTTGGCGCATTTTTGGTAATTTTCATATGATTTTTATTTTTATTTTTATCTTCTTGGATCCACTACCGCATTAACTTAAATAAGAGAGAATTGTCTCAGGACGTCTGAGCTGCCTCTCTAAGTAACGCGTGGTTTTGTTTTGCTGGCATTTTCTCCCGTCCCCACCAAAATAGGAAACTCAGACGACCCGAGAACCCTCTCTCTTATTCAAGTTAATGCGGTAAGGTATTTAGCATCCTAAATAATGATTATTTCTGTAGCGGCCCCATTGTGGTGTGGAGGAGGTCATAGTTTGCAAACTTCGCCCCCTGTCATGGTATATCATGGTATTTTAAACATAGGCCCCTGTTTTTCATGGTATAATAAACGATCACTCGCTAATGTGAGATTGCGCATGCCAAGGTTGTGGCTAGAAGCTACCCCCCCCCCCCCAAATACTCCTCGGCTCACAATTGGGGGCACTCAAAAGAGTGTCCCATAGTCTCACTCAACACAAACCCGCTGCTCTACTCAGCTTCGTCGCTTAGCATAGTAACTTTGCTGCTCAACTCAACAGCAAGCTCATAATCCAAGAAAAAGGCCAGAGCAAGCACAGCGCAAGCGGCTAAGTCACTCGAGGAAATAAAGCCATAGATAAAAGGGAGACATACTACCTAAGCCTTTAAAATGAAAATATCCAAACTAATAATTACGGGTATAAAGCGACAAGCAATGTTGCGGAGCTTAATGTATCATACTTGTAGGGTAAAATGCTATGCGTGCTCCTCATGCTCTGGTGTTGAGCCACAAAGTTAAATTTAGTACATACAAATTTTCGAAAAATGCTTGTCTGATCACCCGGATATCACTTTCTCATATTAAGTATCGGCTGGCGTATGAGGGGGCTTGTTGGAGAGGTAAGCCTCTCTGATACCGTAAGAAAGAACACACCTACTGTTTGCGTTTGGTGTGGGATCTCCCTGCGCATCTATTGGATAACACAATTACACTGTGTAACACCAAGCCGCGAGTGGTGTGTTGTTAAATCTTCACCCCCGCAAAATCAATGGATACCATACTTCAACACCCTATTTGCCCTTCCCGAGACCAAATTTGAACCACGGAACCGATACGCTAGACGAAAAGACGAAATGGATTCGATAGCACGTCAGGACCGTATCGTTTCAATAACCAGCAACTCCGGTAATGTCACGAACAGTTACAATAAAGTGTCAAATAACTTCGATGTTTCGATAGGCGATGAGGAACGTGCCATTCTGGAATGGCTCTCTCCCCTCGAACCTCGCGAAAGACACCAGGCTATAGGCAGGGACCGGATGCCAGGGGTGGGAGACTGGCTTCTTCATACAAACGAGTTTACTCAATGGGATGAAGGTGGCGAAGGAGCTGCCAAGCCTGTCTTATTTTGTTATGGGGATCCTGGTGTTGGAAAGACTTACCTTAGGTATGGATGGCGGCTACCCTTAAAGAGTTCAAATGAGGCTAAATATTAGAAATAATAGCTCCCTTGTGATAGATAGGCTGTGCGACCAAGCGTATGTGGGCAATATGGCTGTAGCATGTGTGTACTGTGACTTCACCACTAAGGATGAACAATCGGCGACGGGGTTGCTGGGAGTACTGTTAAAGCAGGTTGTCCTCGCACTGTATCCTATCCCGGATCGAGTTCAGAAGGCGTTTGAGAGTTCGAAGAGAGGGGTTGGCGGTCGCAGACTCCTACTGGCTGATATTCTCTCGATGCTCTCGGAGTCTTTGCCATGTTTACGGAGGGTATTCATCTGCATAGATGCATTGGACGAGTTTCCCGCGAAGCACCGGCCGGAACTTTGGGAATCATTGCAGAAAGTCGTGCGGATGTGCCCAAATACTCGGCTATTCATCACTGGGAGGCTTCACATACGAGACGAGGTGCAGAGATATTTCCCCAGCACCGCCGAGATGTTACCAATCAGTTCTAGCACGCATGATATTGAGTTATATCTTAAGATGAGGCTTAGCAGAGACTCGGAGCCCGATTCAATGGACGAGGAATTGGAAGCCGATATTCTAAGAATTATCCCGGAGGTGGTGTCGGGGACGTATGTGTTCTCTCCAGATGGTGAATTATAGAGATTGAGCTAATTACGATCTCCAGATTTCTCCTTGCTTCACTCAATATGGATGCGGTCCTCGCGGAGGCAACAATTTACCAAAGGGGACAGGCACTTCATAGGATTACCAAGGGCCTTGGTTTACAGGATGCATACGACAAGACATTGGATCGGATAAGGCAGCAGGGCGGAAGCAAGTCGAGGCTTGGGATAGAGGCGCTGATGTGGATTTCCTGCTGTGAGCGGCCTTTGAGATCTCAGGAGTTGTGCCATGCCCTGGGGGTGGAATTAAAGGCGGAAGATTTTAGCATCCGGAACGTGCCTTCAATACGGACCGTACTCGGCTACACCTTAGGGCTTGCCATTACCGATGAGCAGGGATCAACCCCCCGTCTCCTGCATTTCACACTTCAGGAGTATTTAGGACAACATCCCACCCTATTTGTAACCGCTCACTCGATGATAGCCGAGATTTGCCTTACCTATCTGAACTGTAGGTTAGTCCGGGCGTTGCCGCCTGATCCTCATCGGGCCCTGCAGACATTACCGTTTCTTGAATATTCTACGTGTTCATGGGGAACCCATGCAGCCAGGGGGTTGAGTGAGCCGGTGAAATCTCTAGCGTTGGAACTCCTTAGCGGATACGAGAACCATGTATCTGCCACTGTTCTTTGGAGAAGGGAGGTGCCTGGGTTCCGGATGAAGAGAGATATTCAAGGAATTAGCGGACTACACTGCGTCGTATCTTTTGGGATTACAGAAATTGCAAGCACGATGCTGGAGACGAAAGGATGGCAACTGAATGGTCGTGATTCTATGAGCCGGACACCATTAATGTGGGCTATTGAATATGGGAATAAAAGGATGATGGAGCTCTTTCTAGGGCAGGAGGATATCGAACCCGACATAGTTATCGAACACGGTCGCACAGTGCTCTCGTTTGCTTCTGAGCTGGGAAACGAAGATGCAGTGAAGCTACTTCTTGAACGCGGGGATGTCAATCCCGATTCAATGGATATCAATGGTCGAACACCCCTGTCGTTTGCTGCCGGGGAGGGACGGGAAGGTGTTGTGAAGCTCCTTCTCGAACGGGGAGATGTTGGACCCAATTTAGCGGATGGCAATGGCCAAACACCCCTATCATTTGCGGCCAAGGGAGGAGAGGGAGGTGTAGTGAAGCTGCTTTTGGAGAGGGGGGATATCAGTCCCGATTCAACGGATGACAATGGCCGAACAGCCCTATCGTTCGCTGTCGAGAGAGAAGACGAAAGTGTAGTGGAGCTACTTCTCCAACGGGGGGATATCAACCCTAATTCAGCAGATAGGAATGGCCGAACACCACTATCGTTCGCTGCCGGGGGAGGAGACCAAGGCGTGGTGCGGCTGCTTCTCCAACGGGGGGATATAAATCCCGATTCAGCAGATACCAATGGCCGAACACCCCTATCATTTGCTGCCGAAAAACTTTGGCACGCCAGTCATAACCAGCACTTCAGCGATATCAGGAACATCATCTATAGAGTCCTTTCCCCGAGAGATGAAGTTATCGTGAGGCTATTTTTGGAACGGGGAGATGTTGATCCCAATATACCAGATGACAATGGCCGAACACCATTATCGTTCGCTGCAGGGGAGGGGAGGAAAGGTCTAGTAAGGATACTTCTCCAACGAGAGGATATCAACCCCGATTTAGCAGATAACAATGGTCGGACACCCCTGGCATTTGCTGCCGAGAAGCTTTGGGACCTCGACAATCACTTGTTGTCATCCAAGCTTTGCTCAAAGTTTGGGGTTGTCGTGAAGCTACTTCTAGAACGGGGAGATGTTAATCCCAATTTACCAGATGGCAATGGCCGAACACTACTATCATTCGCTGCCGAGAGAGGACACGAAGGTTTAGTGAAGCTATTTCTCCAACGGAGTGATGTCAACCCCAATTTAGCAGATAGCAATGGCCGAACACCCTTATCGTTTACCGCCGAGAAAATTAGGGACATACTGGATGCCAGGTTCCGTTGGGACCCTTGCTCGGAGCCTGAAGTTGTAATGAAGCTACTTCTGGAACGAGGAGATGTTAATCCCAATTCACCAGATGGCAATGGCCGAACACCCTTATCGTTCGTTGCAGAAAGAGGACAAGAAGGCTTAGTGAAGCTACTTCTCGAACGGGGAGATGTTGATCCCGATTCAACGGATAGCAATGGCCGAACACCCCTATCGTTCGCTGCCGAGGGAGGACACGAAAGTGTAGTGGAGCTACTTCTCCAACGGGGGGATATCAACCCCAATTCAGCAGATAGCAATGGCCGAACACCACTATTGTTTGCTGCTGGGAGAGGAGACAAAGGTGTAGTGCGGCTACTTCTCCAACGAAGGGATATCAACCCCAATTCAACAGATAGCAATGGCCGAACACCACTATCGTTCGTTGCCGAGGGAGGACAGGGAGGTTTAGTGAAACTACTTCTCGAACGGGGAGATGTTGATCCCAATTCAGCAGATAGCAAGGGCAGAACACCACTATCGTTCGCTGCTGAGGGAGGACACAAAAGTGTAGTGGAGCTATTTCTCCAACGGGGGGATATAAGTCCCGATTCGGCCGATAACAATGGCCGCACACCCTTATCGTTCGCCGCCCAGAGAGCAGACAAAGGTGTAGTAAAGCTACTTCTTCAACGGGGGGATATCAACCCCAATTTAGCAGATAACAATGGCCGCACACCCTTATCGTTCGCTACCGAGAACACAGATGAAGGTGTAGTGAAGCTACTTCTCCAACGAGGGGATATAAATCCCAATATAGCGGATAGCAATGGTCGAACACCCCTATCGTTAGCTGCCGGGAGAGGGCAGAAAGGTATAGTAAAGTTACTTCTCCAACGCGGGGATGTCAACCCCGATTCAGCAGATAGCAATGGCCGAACACCCCTATCCTTTGCTGCCGAGCAACTTTGGGCCTCCAGCAATCCAGAGCTCCTATTCGTCAGTTCCCCGGAGCCTGAAGTTGTAGTGAAGCTACTTCTGGAACGGGGAGATGTTGATCCCGATTCAACGGATAGCAATGGTAGAACACCACTATCGTTCGCTGCCGAGCAGGGACAAGGAGGTGTAGTGGAGCTACTTCTGGAACGGGGAGATGTTGATCCCGATTCAACGGATAGCAATGGTCGAACACCACTATCGTTCGCTGCCGGGAGAGGATGGGAAGGTATAGTGAAGCTACTTCTTCAACGGGGGGATATCAACCCCGATTCAACAGATAGCAACGGCCGAACACCCCTATCCTTTGCTGCCGAGCAACTTTGGGACTCCAGCAATCTAGAGTTCCTGTTCGTCCCTTTCCCGAACCCTCAACTTGTAGTGAAGCTACTTCTGGAGCGGGGAGATGTTGATCCCGATTCAACGGATAGCAATGGTAGAACACCACTATCGTTCGCTGCCGAGCAGGGACAAGGAGGTGTAGTGAAGCTACTTCTGGAGCGGGGAGATGTTGATCCCGATTCAACGGATAGCAATGGTAGAACACCACTATCGTTCGCTGCCGAGCAGGGGCAAGGAGGTGTAGTGGAGCTACTTCTGGAAAACGGGGATGTCAATCCCGATTTATCAGATAACACTGGTCAAAAACCTCTCTCGTATGCTATCATGAAGGGACATAAGCGGATAGTAAAGTCATTGTCGGGTTCTAGAACTCCTAATCGCGAGTCACCGGAAAACCGTGTGCGAATTCCGGCGTCTGCCATCGATTGGAATGTTTCACTCAGACAAGTAACCCCTCCACTCACAGCAATTGATCCTGGTCCTGTCCGATCTTGGCCTCCTCTCGAACAACCTCTACCGCTCCTACAGTTTCTACCGGATCAATTGCACTCACCCCCGGCCCCACACCTCCCCACACCTACTCCTGGTTCCACCTTCGCATTTCCATGTTACCCCTTGATCTCAATCCTGCTGATTTTCCTATTTTTCACGCTTATGATATCACACGGATATGGGGATTCTCTTGAATTGTTTCACGCTATCCGCCCTGCTTGTCAATGATCGACGATTTAGAGTTTGTTTAGTGTTTGTTAGATTCCTTATGTTTTTCAACTTCTCCTGTAATTCATTTCCATTTTTCATTCAGATTTAAAGTTACTTTGTATAGCATCCCTAGTGTATTATATAGGGGGAGGTATTCGTTCATAATAATATCAATCCCCTTGCCATCACTATGCCCCTGTGTTCAAAGTAAACTAAAAGACTAGGAAACTACGGGTATCCAGCACGATGACCCACCCCTTTCCCCCTACCTTTGCTCAACCATATGATTTGATAGGTAGGAGGTAAGTAATGGATCTAGTACTCATGTTCTTTGGAATTACGCACTAATTTATTCCATGCCAGAATATTCCCTTACCTTAACCTAGGTAATGTTATGAACATCTGATATCTCACCTTAAATTATAGATAGCTGAAGCGATGTACAATAATGAGAGAAAGTATCTTGCGCTATAAAGTTCGATGCCAAGTAATGCTATCTTCTGTGATAGGAACTATCATAATATCGAACAATACCCGATCCACATAAATTTTTAATGTCTCAAAGTTTTGTTGAGACACAATGTTAGTATTCTAAAGAATAAAGCTGAGTTGAGCCGCAAGATTACCAGTATGTTGAGCCGTCGGACACTCTTTATTGTGCCCCTAGTTGTGGTCCGAGGAGCATTTAAGGGTTGGGGTGTCTAGCCACAACCTGTGCATGAGAAATCCCACTTTTGTACTATGATAGTACAATACTGTGGTGGTCTTTCTCTTCCGGCGTTCTTTGGTTATCTTGACTGTAGAGATTCCCAGAGGGGTGACGGGCAAGAGAAAGATGAACGAAAACTGAGGCTCTTGATAGAAGCAGAAGAGTAACTTAAAGGTTAGGGAGACGAAATAAATTGGCTCAATCAATGCAGAAAACAAATGAGGACGAAGACTCAAAGGGCCGTTCCTTACAACTGAAGAAAAATCCTAAGAGTGCCCCCCTCCCTCAGAGGTGTTGTTGACCTCTCTTAAATAACAGGGAAAGTGTTAGTCCCAATTCAAGGGATAAAAATGGCCGAACACCCCCATCGAGAAGGCACTTATTGGGGACGAGAAGGTGTTGCGAAACTACTTCGATAACACAGGAATGTTGAGCCTGATTTACCGGATTGGAGTAGCCGAACATCCCCTGTCACTTGCTATCTCATCTCGGGGGAAATAGAAGTGTAGTGAAGTTACTTCTGTAACGAAACCCGAATTAATTGTTATCCTAAGAGGAACGGAGGTGTGGTGAAACTACGATACTCTGGGAAGGCCGAGATTTCGATCCCCATTCAGTGTTCGCAACGGTCCGGGGCCCCCGTAGGGCCCGGCGGGGGACTGCCAAGAGCCCTGGACCGGACGGGACGGCAGAATGCGGTCCACACCCGTCCTAGAAACCTCAGGACGGCCGTCATTGTGGAGAACGGCGGGCCCTGCAAGGTAAGACATTTTAGCGTGGGAGGTTGCAGGGGACGGCAGGGGACTGCGGGGGACTACCGGGGACTACGGGTGACTGCGGGTGACCACGGGGGATTATGAATCCTATCAATATCATTTCATGACACCCTTCCCGAGCAAATCCAGAAATTCATCTAATAAGATTAAAAGAAAGCTGAGGCTATTTGGTAGAGATAAATAGGTGTAGAATATATCCCATAATATACCGCTAGGGCAGGGCATCGGGCATATCGCTTAATCAAGAAACCTTACCTACTTACTATCCTCTTATTGCCACGTTTCTTACTTCTCTTACATATATGAGAGAAAGCGTAAGATGAGAAAGAGTTGTGTCTATTTTCTTGAAAATGGTTCGGAGTATACAACTTCCGATGGAAAAACCTGGTAGCGTTATGCTCGTTGTATGTTCCCCTGCTTCTTTTTTTCTATCACATACTAGCACTCGGATTCCTACTGTAAAAATATTCCCGACCTCCCGGCACTGAGGAAAGCTGGGATGACATAAGCAATCTCGCCCCAGAAGCGAGATTGCTTACTATTTCGGACGGTTTCCTTGGCATGAAATATGTTTCACGGGGGACGGCGGGGGACGGCGGGCTATAGTCCTTCGCACAGGGTTGCAGGACAAGTTATTTCATTCCTTGGCGGACTGCCGGGGACGGCGGGGGAAACGGTCTTTGGCAGTGGGGCGCAGGACAACTTTTGAAAAAGACCGGACGGGACCGCGGAACGCAGTCCACCGCCGTCCAGCTCCAGGACGGACGGACTGCCCCGTTGAGAACACTGGGAGCATTTGGGGGTTGTGGTGTCTGGCCACAACCTAGGCATTAGTAATCCTACTTTTGTATTAGTATGATATCATACTGTGGCGGGTCTTCCCCGTCGCATGTTCTTTTGTTAGTATTGGCAATCCTGACTGTAAAGACCCCCAGGGGGTCAGGGACAACAGCAAAATGAACGAAAGCAAAAGATCTTGATAGGAACAGAAGAGTGAGGCTAGAGAGGTGCAGTAAATTGGTTCGATTAATGCAGAAAGCAAAGGAGGACGAAGACTCATGGGACGGCTTCTCCCAACTGAAGAAGGATCCCACGAGTGCCCCCCCTCTCTTAGAGGTGTTGTTGACCTCTCTTAAATAACAGGAAAAGTGCCACCTAAACCGCCCACTCTCTAGCTATGCAAACACATACTTAATCCTCATCAAAAACGCATAAAAGTCAGGGAAGCTATTTGCATGTTCGACGATGCCACTCTAGGACCGTATAGGTCCCATAAAACTTGGCATTTGTCTCAAAAGATATACTGAGCGAGAATTGCTTCGGCGGTGACCCTTGATTCACGGAGTGTGCAGCTGATTTCACATTTCCCAAAACCTTTGCCATGCGCAAGCCCGAGTGATCGAGTACTTGGGCACAAATTTAAAATCCCCAACGGGTGAGCCCGATGTCTCTGTAACAACCCTGGATTTTGTTTGTCGCACCATATAAATATTAATTTGCGTCCCATTCAAATTATCTTTGCTGTTGTTTCCCCCATAGGTAACAGATAATTTATTTTACTCGTGAATTCAAATGTCTCTTGATATACTTGCATTATACGCTAGTCCAAGAGAAAAGCAAAACGTTGTCAATATCATAAATGGAACTAGATATCGAGCAAGAATTCGAACTATAGGGTTGAACTTCCTTTTCGTGTTAAGTGGCATCCTAACCTGTTGCCTCTCATTTGGCTTGCGGGCTTGGTTTATGGGCTACGAGGGTGGTGAGTACTATGCGCGGTCCCATACACACACAATCGAACTAACTATCCTAGGAGCTTAGCATATAATATATTTGTCTGGCGTGGCAGGTGACCCGGAGCAGCATGTCAGATTCTGGTATGAACCGTACTTTATCCTATTCTATGGCGTTGTGCTATGAGCTATATAAGTCTGCTTTTGGAACAGGAGGTCGACGAGTGATACTCTGTGATACTGGACTTCATTTGTGAGCTCCTAGTAGACTACTGTACCAGCACCAGACCAAAAAGATTCGCCCAATGCCCTTTTTACACTAAAGGTTCTCATCTTCGCACCCCCCTCCCATTGCACAATCTCTATGAGAACCTGCGAAGATTTTCATGGGTATTAGTAAACCTATAGAGAATATGAAGAATATTACAGAATCCTTAAATATACAAAGTAATGGAGAAAAGGAAGTTTAAGTATCTGGTATTGGTTGCTATACCGGTATACCATTTGTATTAAACGTGGGTCGACGGCGACATCAGTATGGCGACAACGAAACACAGAGGGTGACAACCGGTGAACCGAAACCAAACGCCAAGGGTCTCAGAATGAAAACGATCGCACACTTATGTGCGCAGAAAACCTTTTCATTCAACAACAAGTCTTAAGCTCAACGACGGCTACTATAACAACTAGCTAACGGCGATCACAGGGGTATATATCAATCACAAAGACATATCCACCTATGAGGTACCATGCTACTCCATGTGAGTCTCCCCTTCCCCGGTGAGCACTCACGGGCTAACTAAAGGAAAAAAACCTCTCCCACTGCCACCAGGCTTCTAGCTCTCTCGGACAGGCCTTACAGCACTCCAGCTTTTCTTCCGCAGGATGCGTAGTTCCAAAACCACCACGCATTCCTGCATTCGAAATGCTTTCCACAAACACACCCGAAGCCGAAACATGTGCCTGAATCCTCAGCGAATTTCCGAACCACAAACAAGAGTGTTCCTGTCAGCTATCCGAACAGAAAAGAGGGCATCATAGGAGTACGGCGAGCAGTATCATTTCCAACAAGTCTACTGTAGCGGTTAGTGCTTCTACCAATATAACTTGTATTCCTATTAGAAACCTCCTGAATTTCGTGATCTGGATGTGTGCTGGTAATGGGCGAAAGAATTTAGTAATGGTGATATTTAAGCCTTGGCGAGGCCGACGATTCTTGTTTAGACCTAGTGCAACAAAACCATGAATTCTGCCAGCTAGAATTCTGTAGAGTTTTTTTTTTTTTTTTTTTTGGATATCAGGGTTCCTTTCCGTTGCTCTATAAAAATGGCTGTTTCCCTTCTGTTCCAAAACTCAGCTTATAGCTGTTTCTAGGTAAAACACTAGCATTTCGGTCATAAAACGGAATGGCTAACATATGCGAGTGGGAGGTGGGGTCAATGATGGGGAGGCGAACGCTATACTAAAGTGACTTCGTAAACTTGAATTCTAGCGGCAATTGTGTGGTATGACATGTTCGATGGACTTGTGCGTTGACCTCCTCCTAATGACCTACCGTACGGTGGTCGACCTTGTACCCCCTCTTCCTTTTTTGCCAATGAGCACAGAGACTCTTACTCGCGCCAACGCTCGGCTAGGAGGGACAACCCGAGCCTGGCTCTCAGGGGTTTCCGGCGGCTCAACCGAGCTTTGCGGCTCAGAATAACGCTTCTGTGGCTCAGGCTAGTGACTTTGTGGCTCAACTCAACAACGAGATTCTGCCTCAATCTCCACAACCTTGCTCATTGCCTAATACCCGCCATTTGGAGACTAGATATAGGCTTGGGTAGTGCAGTATATATTGTCCGTGGACAAAATTAACCGCGGATCAGCGATCCATGGCAGTGCACCCCTCCCTATCACCCTGCGCTTTCAACACCATTTAAAGAACTTTAACTCAAATATTAATTTCTACTATGTATTCTACCCTATGCTTATATAGTATCCCAGATTATTTTTCTTGGTTTTAGTAATTGCTGTGTTGGTGGGGGAGTGTTGTTATCATAGCTTAAGTTTTTCCCTCTTGGTTGATCCGCGGTTAATTTTGTCCGCGGACCATACCTTCCTTTTGCCTGTGCCTTTATCTCATTGAGTACCGGTTTGCACTCTGATTGCGCTGCACTTTTTCTTGCATCTTGAGCCGGCTGCAGCTGTTAATCTACAAAATTACTATGATACAACAAAAAGAACTTGTGTAATTTACTATCTTCACTAGGTGTCTAATCTCGGTGTTCAGGGACGGACTACGAGGAAGGGTTGGTGTTTTCTTCGCATGGTTGGGTCTAGGTGGCTAGACTGTGTTGGGTCTCATTAACTATGATATTATTTCCAATTCAGTTAACCTGTCAAATTAAGCTTATAGTGGGCTGAGAGGCAGGGGTTTATGAAGATTAGATAGAGACCGGCGCAGTCCGGTAGCACAAGTTTTTGCGGTATGTTTAGCGACAGGGTTGAGTTGAGCCGCAAGTTATGTTGAGTGGTTGGGGGCTCTTTCGAGTGCCACCGGTCGTGAGCCGAAAAAAAGCATTCTAGGGTGGTGACGCCAGATTGCACAACCTTGGCATGCGCAATCTTTCTTCTGCACTGCGGTAGTGCCATTAAAACTCTTGCGATTTGTCATCGCGGTTATCAATGGTCGCGAATCTCGAGATTCAGAAACAAAGTTTCTTGAGAAGGATTAGTACTAGCCGATTTCAAAAGTATCCGGACACCTTGGCGCCAAGACACATACAAATCTGCGCCAAGGTGTCCGGATATTAAAAAAATCAGCTAGTACTTTCCTGACATGATAGCCTAAGTGTTTTCGCCTTGTCTCAACTCGACAAACTAAACAAATCCTGGCCTAAATACTGGGTTTACACAAGTAAATTTACGGGTTCAATAAAATTTCATCATCATCTGAAGGGGACCCATGCCGGTCCGGGCTTCGATACCCATAGCAATTGACTATACAATCCCTAGGTACGCCAACTCAAACCGCATATCCCGCAGTACATCTGGGGGGGTACCACCCACGCGATGCATAGGAAACCACCCACCGAACCCCGAGCACCCGGCCGGAGCACCGCAATCTGCACAAACAACACAATCCCCAGATAAGAATCCAAGAGTTTTAACGTACTTGTATACTGCGAGAATTTCTTCGGACCGTAACGCTTGGTTGCCGGTGATTTCGCATTTCCCGAAACCTTTGCAGTGCGCAAGTGCTCGTACTTGGGTGCAAACTAAAGATTGGGTGGTGTGAGCCCGATGTCTCGGTTGCGACATGGATTTTGTTTGAGGCAGTGTCCAGCCATTAATATGCGCCACAGTGGAATTACTTGTAACTTCGCTATTGCTTCCCCGCAGGTACAAGTAACATAATTTCTTCCGCTTGTGTATACAAATGTCACTTGATATATGGTAGCCCGAGTGTAAAAGCAGCACACCTACCTGAATGGAATCAGAATTTCCAGAACCCGAACAATAATTAGATTAATATGGTTGAACTTCCTTATTAAGTATATTAGCACCTTGGGCCACTTCTCATTGGCTTTTAGACTTAGTTCATGGATATAGGGGTAGGAATTTTCATGCGCAGTACGGAACCGTACCCGTGCTTGTGGAACCAGGGGAAATTCGCGTGGGGCAGCCTGGTATCCGGATCATCCAGGTCTGCGAGGGCGAGGTGTGGCTGCGCCTGGGATGAGAAAAAGTACCGGCATCGGGGCGCACGTACGATACCATAGTGCTTGTAGCAGAATTTCGCAAACCAGAGGACAAGTGCAGCACATAGAAAATTTCGCAAAACTCTTGTCTCGTCACCCGGATAGAGCACCCCTTTCTCACTTTACCGGTGGGTAATGGCAGAGATATTAGGGAGCTCCTTGGAAAGGTAAACCTCTCTGATAGGATAGAACGTGCTTACGCTTTGTGTTTGGTTTGGGATATTCCCTGCGCATGCATTGTGTAACACCAATGCCGCAAGAGATGTGTTGTTCAATCTTCACCTCCAGCCAAATCCATCGACTCCATACTATACCTCAGCACCCTACCTACCCTTCCTAAGAGCAAATCTCAACGACGGAACCAATACGCGAGATGAAATGGATCCGGTAGCACGTCAAGACCCCATCATTTCAATAACAAGCAACTTGTTGTTAATCACCGGCCCTCTCAGGTGATCGAACATCATTCCTATTAGCCCACTCTTACGCATGACTAGAATATACTAGTAGGATACCGGCGTCACTATAGAAGTTAGAAGAAGGGTCTCGGAGGGATGACGACAGGACATGTGATGGAATAGGAAAAAGGTGGAAGGAAAGGGAATAGACTGCACGACAAGAGGAGGAAATCGTCTGGTCATAGTACTGAAGTCAAATGGTCATGATGTGGAAATGATGTGATCATAGTGATGGAACCATGTGGTCATACTGAGGAAGTTCTCAGGAGGAGTCTCTTGTTTTTTGTGTATTTAAGGACGCTGTTTCTCCCACAGTTTAAGGAAAAAACCAGGTCACTGAATATATATTTTCCCGTTCCAATTATCTTTATTCTTCGGTTAAACAAAGTCTTTCGATTGATAGCCATATCCCAAGCTAGAATTTTGTCACGACTGCGGTAATGTCACGAGCAGTTACAACAAAGTGTTGAATAACTGCGATGTATCGATAGCAGATGAGAAACGTGCGGTTCTGGAATGGCTCTCTCCCCTCGAACCTCGCGAAAGACACCAGGCTATAGGCATGGACCGGATGCCAGGAGTGGGCGACTGGCTTCTTCTTACAAACGAGTTTACTCAATGGAACCACGGCGGTGATGGAGCTACTAAGCCTGTCTTATTTTGTTATGGGAATCCGGGGGTGGGAAAGACTTACCTTAGGTATGGATGGCGACTATCTTTAAAGAGTGCAAACGAGGCTAAATAGCAGAAATAATAGCTCCCTTGTAATAGATAGGCTGTGCGACTAGGCAGACGTGGACAATATGGCCGTGGCATGTGTGTATTGCGACTTCACCGCTCAGGATGAACAAACGGCGACGGGGTTACTTGGGGCACTGCTGAAGCAGGTTGTCCTCGCACTGGAGCCTATCCCGTATCAAGTACAAAAGGCGTTTGAGAGTTCGAAGAGAAGGGTTGGCGGTCGCAGACTGCTGCTGCCTGATATTGGCGAGACGCTCTCCCAGTCTTTGTCATGTTTACGGAGGGTATTCATCTGCATAGATGTATTGGACGAGTTTCCCGCGAAACACCGGCCCGAACTTTTAAAGTCTTTGCAGAAAGTTGTGGTGAAGTGTCCAAATATCCGGCTGTTCCTTACTGGGAGGCTTCACATGCTAGGCGAGGCACAGAAATATTTCCCGAGCACGGCCGAGTTGTACAAGTCAGTTCTAGAACGCATGACATCGGGCTATATCTTAAGATGAGGCTGGAAAGAGACTCGGAGCTCGATGCAATGGACGAGGAATTGGAAGCCGATATTCTAAGAATCATCCCGGATGTGGTGTCGGGGACGTATGTGTTCTCTCGAAGTGATGAATTGTTGATATAACTCTAACGGTAATAGATTCCTCCTTGCTTGTCTCAATATGGACGCAGTCCTTGCGGAGGCAACCATCCACCGGAGGAGACAAGCACTGCATAGGATGACCAAGGGCCTTGGTTTACAGGATGCTTACGATAAGACATTGGATCGGATAGGAAAACAGGGTGGAAGCAAATCTCTTCAAAATAGGCTATGATCGGTAGAGAGTGTATTGGGGTTCTTATTCTTTCTATGCTGTTCGGAGGTGTCCTATATATACACAAGCTCGACACTACAGAAAAAACTTCATCAACAATATCACTACTCGTATTTTCTCTCTCCGTGCTTCCTTTCCACTTTTGCACCCAACACTCCTTTTTCCCAACACCATCTTGTTCGTTTCCATCTCTTACATAGTTTCCCTCATCATCCTTGATCCGTTGCAGTACTGACACTGTTTTCCGTTTCCTAACCTCCATAGTGCGACACCAATCAGTTTCGTTTCCTTAATCCTAAACCTCCTGTTGTCCCTAGTGTCGCTTCCTAAAACATCCCAAACACTTCTGCTTCGTCTAACTCTTAAGCCAAACATACTATCTCCATTCTCTTACATTTCCTTTCAATCGTGCAACTACCATCAAACACAAACCTTCACAACTATCCATCATATCAGTTTCACCAATGCCCGATGTTTGCAACCTTCGTGATTTTTTTTTAACAAAATCCGCGCTTGGGATGGAAGTGTTGATGTGGATTTCCCGTTGTGAGCGGCCCTTGAGATCGCAAGAGTTGTGCCATGCTCTGGGAGTAGAATTGGGGGCGGAAGACTTTAGCATTCAAAACGTGCCTTCGATAAGAACCGTGCTGGGCTACACCTTAGGACTTGCCATTGTTGACGAGGAATCATCAACCCTCCGCCTTCTGCATTTCACACTTCAGGAGTATCTAGGACAGCATTCTACCCTATTTGTAACGGCTCACTCCATGATGGCTGAAATCTGCCTCACGTATTTGAACTGTACGTCGGTCCGGGCGCTGCCGCCTGATCTTGATCAAGCCTTGCGAACATCACCGTTTCTTGAATATTCTACGTGTTTCTGGGGAACCCATGCAGCCAGGGGGGTGAGTGAGCCGGTGAAATCTCTAGCTTTGCGACTCCTTGACGGATACGAGAACCATGTATCTGCCACTGTTCTCTGGAGAAGGAAGATGCGTGGGGGGTTGTCATGGAAAGATACTCAAGGAATTACTGGACTACACTGTATCGCATTTTGGGGGATTGCAGAAATTGCAAGCACGATGCTGGAGAGGAAAGGATGGCAAGTGAATGGGCGTGATTCTAATAGCCGGACACGGTTAATGTGGGCTGTCGAATATAAGAATAGAGGGATGGTGGAGCTATTTCTAGAGCAGAAGGATATCGAACCCGACACGGTTATTGAATACGGTCGCACTGTATTCTCGTTTGCCGCTGGACTGTGGAATGAGGACGCAGTAAAGCTCCTTCTGGAACGCGGGGATATTAATCCCAATTCAATTGATAACAATGGTCGAACACCCCTATCATTTGCTGTCGCGCCAGTTTGGGACCCCAGCCACGGCAGGTTCTCATCCCCCCATTCACTGGAAGTTATCGTGAAGCTACTTCTGGAACGGGGAGATGTTGATCCCAATTTCCCAGACGGCAATGGCCGAACACCCCTATCGTTCGCTGCTGTGGCGGGACGGAAAGGTGTAGTGGAGTTACTTCTTCAACGGGGGGATATCAACCCCGATTTAGCAAATAGCAATGGTCGAACACCCTTATCGTTCGCCGTCGGGCGTGGATGGGACCACTGCTTGGAGTCACCTCCCGGACCAGGGGATATCAACCCCTATTCAGCAGCTAGCAATGACCGAACACCTTTATCGTTGGCTGCTGAGAATGAATGGGAAAGTGTAGTGAAACTACTTCTCCAGCGGGCAGATGTCGACCCCGATTCAGCAGATAGCAGTGGCCGAACACCTCTATCATTTGCTGCTGCCGGGCGACCCAGTCACTTCAACTATTACAGCTTCCCATACCCCCCTGCCCCCGAAGCTGAAGTTATAGTAAAGCTCCTTCTGGAACGCGGTGATATCAACCCCGATTCAGCAGATATCGATGGCCGTACACCACTATCGTTGGCTGCTGGGGTCGGAGAAGCAGTGGTAGTGGAGTTACTTCTCCAACAGGGGGATGTCAACCCTGATTCAGCAGATAGCAATGGCTATACACCCTTATCGCACGCCACCGAGAGTGGAGGGGAAAGTGTAGTGAAGCTACTCCTCCAACGGGGGGATGTCAACCCCAATTCAGCAGATAGCAATGGCCGAACACCTCTATCAATTTCTGCCTGTCGACTCCATTATAACCTCCTAAATCCCCCCTTTGACCCCCATGCTGAATTCATGGTGAGGGAAGCTGAGTTCATGGTGAGGATACTTCTGGAACGGGGAGATGTTGATCCCAATTCACCAGATGGCTATGGCCGAACACCACTATCGTTCATAGCTGAGGCAGGACTGGAAGGTTTAGTGAAGCTATTTCTCCAACGGGCCGATATCAACCCAGATTCACCAGATGGCAATGGCCGAACACCCTTATCGTTCGCTGCTGAGGCTGGACATGAAGGTGTACTTCGTTTACTTCTGGGACACGGGGATGTCAATCCCGATTCATCCGATAACTCTGGCCAAAAACCCCTCTTGTATGCTATCATGAAGGGTCATCAGCGGATGGTAAAGTTCTTGTCGGATTCTAGAACTCCCAATTGCGAGTCATCGGGAAACCATGCGCGAATGCCAGCCTCTGCCATCGATGGGAATGCTTCACTCAGAGAAGTAACCTATACACCCACACCGACTAAACTTGACACTTTAAACCCCGTAGATGGTTCGCTACTTGACGCTTCTGCCTCTGGTCCTCTCTTATCTAGGCCTCCTCCTCTAGAACACCCTCTACCGCTCAAACAATTCCTACTGGATAAATCGCCCTCATCCCCAGCCCCCACCCCTCGCTATCCCTACTCCTGATTCTGCTTTCGCATTTCTATTTTTCCCCTTGATCTCAATCCTGTTCATTTTCCTGTCTTTCTCGCTTATGATATCACACGGATATGGGGATTCTCTTGAGTTATTTCACGCTATCCGCCCTGCTTGGCAATGATTGACGTTTTAGTGTTGGTTAGGTTCGTTATGTTTTTCAATTTCTTTTGTGATTCATTTCCATTTTCTTGAGATTTCCTTTGTATAGTGTCCCTAGTGTATTATATAGGTAGAGCTATTCGTTCATAATATCAACCCTTTGCCATCACCATGCCCGTTTGTCCGGGGATACGTAAGTGGAAAGTAATAGGGATCTCTTTGGAATTACGCACTAATTTAGTCCATGTCAGAATATTACTTTAAGCTAGGTTATAGTTTTATGAACATTTGATATCTCGGCAAAATTTAGATAGCTGGAGCGATGTACTGTATAAGTACAATATCGAAAATACTATCATGTACCGTACTATAAAATTTGATGTTAAGTAAGGTTATTTTTTGTGATTGGAACTATCATAATATTGAACAATGTCTGATATGCATAAATTTTCAATGTCTCAAGGTTGTGTTGAGCCACAATGTTAGCGCTGTATGGGATAAAGCTGAGTCAAACCGCAAGGTTACCGGTATGTTGAGCGGTCGGACACTCTTTAATGTGTCCCTAGTTGTGGGCCGAGGAGCATTTGGGGGTTGTGGAGTCTAGCCACATCATAAGCATGAGCAATCCCACTTTTCTACACTACTAGTATCACGCTGTGGCGGGTCTTCCTTGTACGGTGTTCTTTGGTGAGTGTTGGCAATCTTGACGCTAAGACTCCCGGAGGGGTGACAGACTAGAGAAAAATGAACTAAACTCCTCTCCCAGAGGTGTTGTTGACCTCTCTTAAATAACTGGAAAAAGACACTCAAACCTCCCGCTCTCTCCATCTAGGCAAAAACATGCTCAATCCTCGAAAAAAAACACATCAAAGTTAAGAAAGTTATTCACAGGTTCGACAATACCGCTTTAGAGTCGTCCAGGTGCCACAAAATCCGGCATTTGTCTCGGGGGGTCTACTGGGAGAGAATTGTTTCGGCAGTAACCCTTGGTTAGCTGAGGGTGGAGCGGATTCCACATTTCCAGAAACTTTTGCGCAAGTATGGGTACAGTACAGTAAAGTTGCGGATAAAATTCGGCTTTGCTTAGTTCGAATATTTTAGCTAGTTGGGAATCGTTTAGGGGAGCATGAATGACGTTGATGATAGATCTTTGCCCTGGTAAGAAAATGGGCGGTACAGTACTTGTCTTCTGTAGCAGCCCAAAGGGGTCATATTTACCACAGGGGTGGTTGGTTGCTAAGGCTTGTCTGACAGGTGGGGGGGGTCGATGTGAGCCGACGATTTGGCACTTCACTCTGGTTTCTTTCGGCGGGACGATGAATTAACGGTTTCTGATGTTAGCGGATGGGGGTAAATTTGGGACAGCGGACCCCAAGAGGAAGATCTCCTGTGCATAGGTAAGGCCGGACTTTATTGTCGCTTGAATACGTCTTGGGTGAAGGTTAGCGAATTAGCTGAGGGAGTTGAATTAATTGCGAATTGTGTGACTTCTTTTATAAGGCGGGGTTCTCATCAGCGACGGTTGTGAACTTGTATTATCCTGCGCGTTGTCGGGGTTGGGCACTTCTGTGCGTTCTTATTTTTATGCTTTTTTTAAGCTAAGCATGCACAACAAGAAATATGAGGTTAAGCACTGCTGTACGTTCTTCTGGAGCTTGGCTGTCTTGGCTAGGACAGAGATGGATCGCTCTATGCAGAGTTTTCACGACAAGCGCCAACCTCCACAACCCTGATAGCTGGAATCCCATAGTTGTTAGGGTATGATAGTTAGTTTGGGGTACGACCGGTTTAGGGTCGTGACTGCCACTTGGGGGTTTTTCCCGTTGTGTGGGTTTTTCCTGTTTTGTGTGTTTGT
>Ga0307509_10004089_pt1 | contig 21359 bp, 21 predicted proteins | sample 10_EM_MG_FD_202245 | JGI IMG/M metagenome (GOLD analysis project Ga0307509, IMG submission 202245) | Populus trichocarpa ectomycorrhiza microbial communities from riparian zone in the Pacific Northwest, United States - 10_EM | ecosystem: Host-associated > Plants > Roots > Unclassified | place... | reverse complement strand
GCCCCCCCCCCCCCCGCCCCGCCCCCCCCCCCCCCCCCCCCCCCCCCCCCCCCCCCAACAGCAGCACAGAACGAGGAAGAACATGCCGCAAGTATATACACCCCCTAGATGGACCATATAAATAAATAAAATTTTGGGCCCCGAACTCACCCCGTAGGGCAGAAGCCAACTCATTCCACTTCCCTCCACACCCCCGTTGCGCCCAGACATAGAGTTGTAACTTAAAAAAAACAAACATGAGGCCAATTAGACACTCCGCAGTGAATTTTTTCTTTCTTTCTAACCCTTACGCTATCTATACCCTAAACGAAAGTGACGGGGGCGAAAATTCTATCGATATGCCTACAATCCAGGCCACAACCTAAAAGTGCGATGACAGAGCCCCCCATTCTCAGTAGAAAGTATCATACTAGAAACGCCGCAAAGGGCAGAAAAACACCGTTTTTAAGACGTGCCAGACGGGAAGAATTCACCCTGTTGCCACGCCGTCATGGGTCTTGTTTCAAATACCTTGCGAGTGCGATCATGTGAAGTTAGGCGTAGCGACAACATCTAAACTTATTTATTTGCCAAATTCCTAGAACAAGCGCTTCTAATGATATGCTAGTTTCCCATCACAGTCGTGTTCCTACCTCTTCGCGTCGTGCACTATTGGTAAAAGACATTCAAACTTAGGTACACACCAATCGACACTTATGGCGGACGATCCCGATGCAGTATTCATCGATCAATACTATCGGCACACTATACTGGAACCACCCTCTCCACCATTCCCAACGAAAAGTACTTCAGACTGGAATCTTCATACAAGAAAAATTTCTCCCCACTTGGCCCATCAATCATAAATGCACAACCCGTACTAATGATATACCCTTCTCCGTCCATCACGAAGACTTAAAAACACTGCTTTAGGATAGGGACCCGCAACTCTAGCACCCACTCAAATGCACATGTAAGTCACGAAATTTCAGTCACAATACACGTCAGCACTATCTACCATACTACGCTGGACAAAGCCACAAATAGGAAAGATAAGAGACAAGAATTTATATCCGTAAACCCTTCCTCAAGCGAAAACCCCCACATTGAATGACAACACGACTCAAACTACACAGCGTAAAACAATGACTGGACAAACCAAACCGATTAATATCTAACCCGTAGTTGAGACACCACCCACGTCTAGTACTGCCCTGGGTCCCAGTCATCTCACTTGGGGCCGGATTGGCGTTTACAGCCGGCCGCAGGCTTAGGAGTGAGTCTCGGGAAGGTCTCTTCGTACGATTGCGGTGCCCCCTTCTGGTCAAGGCCAGTGTATTGGTGGAAACCACCGGTGTGGGCGGGCTGCTCCTGTTGATGCTGTCTAGAGGAGGTGATGCGCGAGTCGTAGCCCTGCTGGGGGGCGGGTGAGGCGTAACCATGCTGCTGATGAGCCAGCGGCCATGCTCCCGCGCTCTGGGCGTGGCTATAGGAATATCCTTCCGGAGCTGGGTTCGGGGTCGGGAGATCATTGATCCAGGATTGCAAGTACTGGTAGCGAGGATCGGCGGCGGGGCCGGAGAATTGCTGGGAATTAGAGCCACCGGCATTCATGAAATTGTTTGTGTGCTGATCCATATGGTACTGCCTACTCCGTGCGGCCCAGAAAGCGGCATTGTACTGGTACATCACACGGTCAACGCCGTAATAGTATAGATCGGTAGTAGTATTGAGCCTGAATAGGTTACCAGGAGAGTCGAGAGGTGAAGTGGATGCGCCGAAAAAGGGGGCCATCCCGACCGCTAGGCCATAAACAAGCCCGTTATGGTAGGACGTGGCAGCGTCGTTCTCATGATAACTGCAGCCCGGAGCGGGGGAATATTGTGACCTCTCTTGACTATTTGTCCGTTGGACATAGGTAACCGCAGGCAAAGCAGAAGCGGGCAACTCAAAATGTGGCATCCTTTCATACTCAACAGTGGGGGCATGAACGGCACCTGCGTGAAGAGTTTCTTCATCCCACATATGCTCTCTGGGAGTCATTAGCTCTCTAGGAGTAAAATGCGCGTTGACGTCCATAGCTCCAGCAAGAAGTAGATCGCGACCGGATTTCTTGGAGTTGTCCACTGCATCCTGACTTTGGTCGGCAGTACTAGCGTTATGTCTTGGGTACCTTTGAGAGCTTGGCAAGACAGTTCCTAGTGCCTGACCGACATCGAGACTCCCGCCGGCCTCCTCCAAATCCGCACGACTGAGAGTCATGGTGTTGAATCCGTTGCTTGTGAACTCCTGAAGAACTGTCGGAGAATCGGTGTACACGTCACCGAGGTGACCAAAGAAGCACTTGGTACCTCGATGACAACCAGTAGAAAGGTCGTACTGGCATCGCTTCGTCCATTTGAGTGGGCGGGGGCGGATAATCCTAGCGATACCGTTGTGTAGTTGCTGGTGAGGGTTTGAAACGTGGACAGCAGGCACAGCAGCCGGAACACTAATGTTTGGAGTATTGCGGCGGGTAATTGGGGATGTGGCAACTTCCTGGGCAAGCGCAGGTGGGACAGCTTCATCGACCTCATTGCGAGCAGCAGATTGGCGGTGAGTAGCTGCTCCCGCCTTGTTATTATGGTGCGGGGGGCCGCTGTTAAAGGCAGCCTCCGGCACATAAGGGATTCGTCTATTATCCCTTCATCCCGAGAAAATATTGTGAGTAAAGGTCAAAAGAAGAAAAAGTGATGAACTTACATTTTAAGAACCGAGAAACGGATATATCACTTAAAATTCTAAGGAAACTAGAATGGTGAATCGCACTACCCGGGCAAATAAGAGATGACGTGGAAAGAGTGTGTGCGAGAAGGCGCGCGAAAAGGTGTGGATGGGGGGAGGGGAGGGAGGGAGAAGGACGGTAAGGAAGGAAAATTTTGTCCCCAGCGGAGAAGGCAAAGCCCCAACACCTACAAGTTCCCTAAATACAAAAACCTGAACCCCGACCTTCGCACCCCAAACCAGTGCTTAATCTTTGTCGCCCATAAAACTGCCATGGATGGAAAAAGAGGGAAGGGAAGGGAATTTAGTAGACTAGACTAGCATGCACTGTCCTGAAATCAATTCGCTTCTAAAAAAATCTAAGGGTATCTAGTATTTGTTATTGCTATAGAGTAGCTCCAGCACGAACAGCCGGGCCCACAGCGTTTGCTCATAAGCAGAGAGGCCTGGCCGTATATAAGTAATAATTATAAACCCTCACTAAATCAACTAAACGTTAGAACACCAGCCAACAAACGGTACAAGGTAGCCATGCCTCTCCGAAAATCTACCCCCCCATCCTCCGGGGCTCATACAAACATCCTTTCGCCCCCCTCCAGACCAACTCCAAAATCCTCCTGTTGGGCAGCAACGTCTACCACTCAATTGATTAGCTCCGCTTCCATCGCCCCCCACACCCGGAGCAACACTCACTGGGAAAACAACCACGACCCCCTCCTCCCCCTCCACCACAACTGCCAAATAAAACCTCACCTCAAATCCGCAAAACCCCTCGTGAATCCACAAATCCCTAACCGCACTGGTAGGTATAAACCTGCTCCGTCTCCCGCCCCAGGTAGTAGTACTAATCTGCACTCCAAGATCTCTAATCACTAGCAGCGATTCGTCGGTGCACCCAGGAATGAATATAGCAATGTACAAACCCGCGATAACGCCGGGCAGTAAGTACCGCCATGAAATCCGCGTTGCGAGAGCGGTGGAGATGTATTGCAGCGGCGGATGGACGTACGCGTGTACACGGACACTTAACGTCAAGGTTTGCGGGGGATAGTATTTGAGTAGGACGAGCAATACCGCTGAGAAGCACATCAGCAACCGGAGGAGGATAGTACTCCATGTCACTACTTGGCGTGTGAGGACGTTACTGGGAGCTGTGGTGACAGTGAATTCGACAGTAGTCGGGGATGGAGAACGGACGCGCAGCTTTGGGCTTGCAGTGAACATCTCGGTATGTTAGCTTGTCTGTATCTGTGTTGAGAGTGGGACCGGGGAGCACCGCTGGACCCGGATGCTCGGAGGTGGTTAGTTGACGTTGGGAATTACGGGTTTTGGAAAACTTGAGGATTCCAGATGTGGAACAGGTTTGTGCTACATGTGGTTAGGGGAGTTCGGATGCTTCCGTCTTTTGATATAGCCAAATTAGGGAGGTCAAGGCGGCATGCATATACTGGAGCGGCAGAATCAACTCATTGGAGGGCCCTTTTATTTTTTTGGCTCTAGGCTCCCGGTCTACGGTATCTACTACTCCTGGTATACTGATAGTTGGGTGGATTCAGAAGCATATTAATTTGGCATAGGGATGGCATGCAGAGCCCAACATAGTAAATGGGAATAGCGAGTACAAGTTCAAAGGCACCACATCATATTCAACGCTGGATTAATTGCCAGCGAAGTCTCGACGAGAGCCGAGTCTGCCAATACTATACGCTCCGTGGAAGCAAGATATGCCATCCACAAGAGCGTCAACTACCAGCAATCAGCCCTTACTCTACTTATGTTCATCCCGAGACTCACCACCTCATCCACGATTCTCAAGCTTCTATCGGTACCCCCGGTGCAGCTCAGCGCAGCACTATACCGTGCCCAGAAATTCGCTCGATTGACATCACTAAAAAGTATTAAACAAAAGACTAAAAAATAACACCAACAAGCAGATTACATGCTGTGGATCAGGCCTAGCCCCATCGCAGCAGCACACAAGTGATAACCCAGACTTCTCTTGAACAGGAAATAAGGTGAAAACACCACGAGCTTCCACCACGCTCGAATCCATAAGTCATCTACCATACATCGATCGGTAACCAGCAAACGCCAAAACACGACAACCTATATTCCCCTTCCTCCTCAGAGCCTCACACCACCATCCTCTTGCGCAACATCGCCTAGTAACTCTGCCCGTGCGCTGTCCTGCGAATCTCCTCGTATCAAAGTCCCCAGCGCTTCCGTGGGCTCGCTTCTCCGCTCGCTATGCGAGTAGGTAGAGGTGTCGGGCGGCTTCGACATTTCCTCGTCGATACTACCAGATTCGTCGTCGCTACAGGTTCTGCTTCCCGCCCCACTAAGACTTCCGCCGAAATCGCGACCGGCTTGTAGCACCGCAAGCTTATTGCGGAGGTCCTGAGTCGTCCCCTTTTTGGGCCCTCCGCTTGAAGATTCGGTTAGGCCGTTTGAGGAGTTGATCTTTAGATTGCTTGCCCTGCCGTGGTTGCAGCCGTTCACGCAGCCGCCGTAGACTACCTCTAATGACGCCGCGGCCGCTTGTAGCTTTTTCAGGTCTTTTGCTGAAGGGCCGCCTTCCCGCTGCTGCCTTTCTTCCTCTTTCCTACGCTCTGCAGACCACGTCTGTAATTTCGTTTTGAGTTCGTATTTGTCGGTGACAGGGTTCTTCTCCATAAGAACAAATTGACAATGATCAACATTCTTAAGATCTTCGAAGTATTCCACCGAGTAATGATACCTGCCAAAATCTCAATCGGTGCTCCCCCCCACATTAGATCGATTCACGTACCACTTCATCAAAAATATCCTCGTCATAAGCCCATGTGTAACGAGCACCAGAACGCTGGGAAAGTCCTCCTCGGCAAACTGCCGCCAAAGGCTCTCGTTAAACCCACTCACACGGTCATACGCATCCGCCGCCGACTCCCCATTCGGGATCCGATAAAAGAAGTGTCCGTACGCTGCCCGCTCATGCCACATCCTCTCCATCTCAGCCGTGCACGGCTGAAAATTGCCAAAATCCTGCTCGCGGATCCGCGGCTCCTCGTGCACCTTGATCTTGTTTGCATTGGGGTGGCTGGACAGCTGTGAGAGTATCCCTTTGGTGGTCTCACGGGTACGTAGGTACGGGGAGGTTATGATTCGTAGGGTGTCTTCTGGGCGGAGGAGCCCCAGAAGTCGCTCCCCAGCTTCGACTGCCTGCGGGAATTAGCTTGGATGGCCTGGTTAGTTTGGGGGAGACGGGTAGCTAACCTGGCGAGTTCCTTCGCTTGTTAATTTCACGCGGTGATCCGGCACAGTTTGGTGGATTGCTTTGTTTTCTTGGGGTAAAAGGTTAGAAAATGAACTCCGGGGGCCCACGAGGGAGAACTCAACTATTTCCTTCGCTTTGAGCATGCCGGATGATGACAATCAGCTTATTTTATTTTTTTCCCACCCGTTAGCCCCCCCCATCACCCGTAGTACAGGGAGGAAACTCACTCTTGGTTTCCCCATAATGTGAATGCGAGGTCGATTGGATCTTTGGTGGTAGTTCTGAACAGTGTTACCGTGATCGTGGTTGGCCTTATGCGGAGTGAGTTGATGGAGCCTTGCTAAGTTGGTCCTTTGTGGCAAGCTCTGCTCAGTGGATGAGTAAATTACGCAGTAAGTTATTGTATGGTATCATAATGGGGTTGACAGAGTTGAGAAACCCTGGTCGTGTGCCAGGTCCCCCGGCATGCAGGGCTCAAAGGGCGCGGCTAAACACTGGTAAGACAACCGGCATCGCAATCTTTTCCTATGATACTCGTACCTCAGTGGCGAGTCTCCCTCCCACACATAATAATCCCTAATAGACTAAGTTATACGGTATTCGTATCCAGCACAGCAATACCGCACAAGCACACCGTAACCCAAGTTAACTCTTCATCCGAGAATTAATTCTTGACAAATATTCAATAAACAAATGTCTCATGTATCTCCGGTGTTAAGCCTTCTGCCCCACTTCCTTTCTCAGCCCCACACACCACCGCCCAACCAGCTCCCAGCATTTTCCCAGCGAATCATTCACCCGACCGGCCCAAGACGTGATGCTACTTGTATAAGTAGCATACCGTACTGTACAGTACAGTACAGGCAGACAGTATCCCCGAACTAACAACCGCCCTTTTCTACCGCCCGTGGTCCGCCTTGGCTTCAAATCCTATAGATTGGGGCTTTGATATCACGTTCTAGTAAATGCAGTATACGGCAGTGATCCCGGTGCTGTAGGATGAATTTTTCATAGCTCATCACTCCCACCAGGATACTTCTACCTGCAGGAACTAGTGGCCGGCAGTTTCGAAGGTCAGAATGGCGTATTCAAGACCGAAACTCTATCTCTTGGCCCGAATGGGCGCGCACACCGTAGTCGGGTTTTTGCGGGTGACCGCTTTCCCATCCCCCATGAACCCGAAAAAAGTAGCGCTTTTAACTCGACGCGCTACCGGTATTATCATTCACTGTGGTGGAATGACTGTTACCCTTGTATCATACTAATGTGGATCTGAGAACTCTCATATTCTGCCAATACTCACGCCGGGTCACTCGTGATGCCAAACCGGAATTCCATTCTATCAAAATTATAATACTCAGTGTCTGATAATAAGCATCTACGCATCTACAGCCCAACTCCCTGCAACCAGTACTCCCGCAATAATCCATGCAGGCCACCACACACACCAGACTACGACTTGCGTCCACATTCCCCACACTCTCCACCCAAACGCAGCTTCCTTAAGAATTTCGCTCAAGGGCTCCCCCCAGTAGAGCGCCACGCCGACTAACGCTGTTGTCGGTGTCAGTCCTTGCAATAATACCATCCAGGCTGCTCCGACCGTCCATTTACGCTTCGGGGTAGGGTTGATGAACGTAATCGGGGAAGCAAAGACGCCGATGAGGAAGGAGAGTGAAAAGTTAAGTGTTGCCAAAGCTGAGAGGAACATTCCTAATAGGAGGAGCGAAAAGCATTTAATCAGGATGAAATGTAGAGTTGTGGGCGCAAATGATTTTGTAAAGATTGCACATAGCACCGGTGGAAGAATTACGTTGAGTAGAGTGAAAATATAGAATGCGCTGGTGAAGTTCTATGCAAGGTTAGCTCGGATCCGGTCCCGGGTAGGAGGGATAAAACCTTCTCGTCGAGATTGTTAAATAGATACAAGGGTATAAATCCTAGAAAGTGAGTAGCAACGACGAATGCCATTGACAGAAGCAATGGTCGCTCTTCACTAACTGCATCCGGCTGCTCAGCGGCGGAAGGTGCCCCCCCTGCAGACCCCAACAGTCTCTTATTCCCTTCCGAGACCTTCTCATCACTGCTCTTATTCCCCTCCTCGTCATTCAGCCTCCCGCTCTTTAACCAGAGCCCGATAGCGGCAATTGTAAAATTGACCGCAATCAACATAGCACTCGGCAGGTAGGTGCCGATGCTAACAAACCTCCTCTCAGCCATCAACAGATAAAAGAAGAAACTCTGGTGGAAGTGTTCTAGAAGATTGTTCAAACTCCTAAACAGGCTTTCCACAGTTCGTCCCAAAGTGACCTCATCATGCCATCCATCTCCATACGCCTGCAGGGTGATCGCATCGATGTGATACGGAATAAATGAGCTATGAGGGCCAGATGCATGGCCCAACCCTTGATTTACCATCCCACGTAACATGGTTCGTAAACGGTCTTTGTACTGGTTGTCATGACTCCACATCTCTTGTAACGTGGTGCGGACGCCCATTTGTCCGGAGGCAATTCGTACAGCGGTATTAATGAGATCTAGGTTAGGTAGTTGGCCGTTTATTCCATCGTACACAATGTGCAGAGACTCGAAGCCTCGTGACGCCGGGTAGTCCACCACCACAACACCCTGAATAGCGCCGGATTTGAGAGGGAGCGAGGCCACGGCAGGAGGGGTATGCAAGTCGTGGTAGGCGTCAACCCACGCCTGAGGCCCAGCTCGTGAATCGGAGGTAATTAAAAAGATGATATCCTTCGACCAAAGCGACCATCCTACGATCCATCAGCCACATTGAAAATAACAAACGGATAAACACCCACTTTTTAGATACCTGGCCAAAGCCAGCACAAGCGCGACACCACTTTCGTTAAGTTCCCCCTCAGTATTAACCCAAGCGGCGCACAGCACAAGAGCCTCCGTAGCATCCCCTCGAGGGGCCTGTAGTACTGCATATACATTTTCCCCCGCATACACCCCTCCGGCGGCCGTGTATTCAAACTTTTGCTTCCCAATCTTCAATCCGAACGCATCGAATATGCCCCCGACCTTCTCCGCCATAACACCGGAGCCATCGGCCGAAGCGTTCTTGCCCAGCGCTGTTACCTCATGCCGGTAGGCTCTGAATACGTCCTGCTCGCTCCCGCCAAAGTAGGTGTGTACTTGCCCGGGAAGTAGGGCGTTCTCGGAGATGTAGGTACGACGGGAATAGTCGTCAAGGGGGAGGAGGAGAAGCCAGGTTACGCCGACGAGGATGCAGAGGGCGGATACAAGGGGGAGGAGTTTGAGGATTCGGGTACTGCGTAGGGAGGCTGTAATAGTCAAGACTGGTTACCGAATGCCTTAAGGAACAAGAGGGAGGGGATGGAAAGGAGTAGATAATTATTGAGAATGGTGCCTTACTCAGAATTGACATCGCGGGGCGAGACTCCCGGATGTGAGAATGCTACTTGAAGTGGTATCTGTTCTAGCAGCCTCTAAAGTCCATGAGAGCTCGGGGGCTTAGAAAAGGTTGGAAGAGAAAGCCTAGTGGATTGAATTGTGGTTGAAGTTGACAGGAAACACTTGGATCTGACATTCGGCGGCAGCCTCATTCACCAATTCAGGGGCCAATGCACATGTGGCCAAAAAACCTTCCGACAAGCCACAGTTTGATGCCACATTCTCAATTACCACCGCCACACCCCATGATATTCACAAACTGAACCTTAATAATATTGCAATAACCCACAGCCCGAGAACTCTACCTTACAGTGCCACAGCCCAGACTTTAAATGCTAACCGAAGAAGACTCGCACAAGATCTGAGGGTGTGCATTTAATCTATGGTGATTTTGCAAAGCCGTCGATAAAACGGGAGGCACAGAACACCCCTAGATGCCGTCTAACATACTTTCCTACAGCCGACACTATATGATCGGCACTAATCCCGCACATGAAAGAAAAGCCATTGCGCAAATAAAAAGCTAGACAATCCATTCCCAAACGCCGAGAGAAAGCCCACTCCACAGAGCATGTTTCAATCTGCGGACATGTCAACAGGTATTCGGAGGAATATAAGGAGTCACAACATACCTTCCAAGAAGAAATAATTTCCGCTCAACTTCTGTTCCTGATCTAGTTGCGAATCCAACTTGTTGATTCTAGGTCTAAAAGTATTCTGGTCTCTACGGAATGTGACGTTAAGTGATTTCAGGAAGGCGTTGCATCCAGTCAGCAAGCTCTGTGGAGCTGTGGCTATGGCATTAATAGAAGGTTCACCCTCAAAGACAATAACACGATCTGCCAGATATGTTGCCATAATAAAATCGTGCTCGACAACGAATGCAGTCTTCTTGGCATGCATGATAAATCGTTTGATGACACGGGCTGCAATGATACGCTGTTCGGAATCGAGATAGGCAGACGGCTCATCGATGAGGTAGATATCGGCGGGCATACCGAGGGCAAGAACGATGGCAACCCGTTGCAATTCTCCTCCAGACAAATGTTTTACCTCCTGGTCGATAAAATCCTCAATGTGCAATGGCTTGTAGACATCGGTTTGGAACTGGGGATTGAGGAATGATGATCTAATCCGCTTCAAGAAAAGTTCTCGCACAGTTCCAGGGAACCTAGGAGTAATCTTCTGCGGCTTCATAGAGATGCTCATCTTAGGGATCTTCTTGTTGTCATCCGGAGCCTCTACACCAGCGAGCATGCGACAGAATGTGGTCTTTCCAGTCCCGTTTTCTCCCATCATAACGATGATTTCCGAATCAGTAAATTCTCCTTTGTCAACATGGAGATGGAATTTCCCAAGCGTCTTGTCCATGGCCGGGTAGCCGAACGACCGTGACCTGTCAACCATAAACTCATCTCCAGCCTCGGCGATTCTGAACTGAAGAGACTCTTCACGGAAACGAAGATTCTCGGTAGGGATATTACCATCTAAGAAGATGTTGATCCCTTCACGGACAGAGGCTGGCAGAGTCACGACACCATAGACCGAAGGCTTTCCGTAAAGGACACAAATAAAATCCGAGAGATAGTCCAAGACTGACAAATCGTGCTCTACAACAATAACATAGTTGTCAGGTCTGGTCAATCCGCGGATAGTGCTGGCAGCCTTCAAGCGTTGTTTGACATCGAGATAGGAGGAAGGTTCGTCAAACATGTAACTACGAAGTTGTCAGCACGAGCATGGAGAAATCATACGCTGAATGAACATACACATCCGCCTTCTGGACACAGGCGACGGCGATAGCAAATCTTTGGAGTTCCCCACCAGAAAGCTGCTCAACATCACGGTCCAAAACGGGACGCAGATCTGCAACTATCAGTCGGGTATTCCCAATGCATCCCGGCGTTTGGACGTACCAAGAATGTCAATCATGTCCTCCATGACTTCATCCCCCCGTGCACACTGGGCCTTAAGCAATGCACTCACAGACCTCACAGTCCCTCGAATCGCCAGTGGCAACTTATCAACATACTGAGGTTTGACCACCGCTTTAATATTATCCTCCACGACCTTTGTCAAGTAGTTCTGCAACTCCGAGCCACGGAAGTAGGCCAATGTTTCATTCCAATCCGGAGGATTATCATAGCGGCCCAAATTTGGCTTTTGCTTTCCGGAAAGGATCTTCAAAGCAGTGGACTTTCCGATACCGTTTGTTCCGACAAGACCAAGAACCTGGCCAGGGCGGGGGGTGGGTAATCTGTGGAGCTTGAACGAATTCGCGGAGTAACGATGGGTGACTTGAGTTTCAAGGTTGGTCGGAAGATTGATGATGTGGATGGCTATAGAAAGAAACAAGCTCAGTTCATGCCTCTCTTTGCAACACTTTCCTCGGGGGATATACCTCCAAATGGACATTTCTTCGGGCAGATACCACAACCTATGCACAATTGTTCGGAGATGAAAGCGATCCTAGACTCCGGCGAGACCTCGATGCAAAGCTTTCCTGTCCTGACGACCGGGCACGACTTTTTGCACTCTTGCCGACATTTCTATTACCGAGTATCAGAAAACCCAGTCGCTTGTCGATCGCCACTATAAAATTAATGATCACGAATTGCATACCTTTGGTTTACACTGCGGAGAAAAGCTAGTTAGCGATCGTCACCCCCATATCAAAAACACCCCAAAAGTGGGAACATACTTTATCTGTGCTCACGATGGCAATACTGTTGAGTGGGGAAAAAAGTATTAGCGCCTTCCACAGTGAAACCTTTGCGTGGCGGGAGAAAACACATACCGTGTAAGTTTATCGGCCATTTTTATCAAGTTCCGAGCTGGTGCGCACTGGAATAGGAGGGGAAGATAATGAGATGAGAAGAAAGAAAGAAGTAGTTATTCCGCATGCATAAATAAGGAGGGGTTGATGGTTGTGTTGAAGGATGGGTGGGGTTTGGAATTAGGTTTCAGGTTGCAGGGATTATGTCAGCAATGGAGTCATCCCCTCTGGCGGGCCTGCTATTGGCTAAGTGTCGGCATGGAGTCATGAAATCTCACGTTGGGGGTGCGTGTTTCTTCCCCGTCTATGATATGATAATATTATGATATCGAAAATTGCACTTTCTTCAATTATGCTTTTTATTCCAAAAAATCTCCTCTAATGAAGCTATGGACATTCAGGACCAAAAGCCTCCTCCTCCTTCCTCCTCGGGCACACTCATTGGTAGAGGTACGGTAGGAGGGATTCCAAGCCAGTACCCAAACAAACGAACACGCCGATACGAGAGCACTTTTGCATATCCAATTTACTACCGGTAAATGGATCTTCTACAAACTCCATCAGAGTCTAAGTAAAATTTACACCACCACTAGTAATTCTCGATTGGCTGCAGAAATCAACCATTGCATACGGTATTGACCGAGTTTTTATAGTGATCGGGGCCTTATGAACACACCTGGCCTTAGGAACCGAGATATCACTAACAATCAGGGTACTGTAGCCATCAACAAGTCTCGCTTTCAGCACCACCACTTCCTTGTAACCCCCTAGCTGGCCTGCCTTTTAGACCCAGCTGAGTTCTAAGATTAATGCGGAATGGGGCAAGTTAAGGTCCATTAGGTGTATGTATTGCTCTATGTATTATAAGTACAACTTGGATCGTAACAACCGTGATTCTGATGATGACGCCAACCCTCGCCGCCGGAAAAACTTTTAGGGACGATGTCTATTTTGGGTTGGAAACGTTTGAAGTTTCTTTTTCTTCTAGAGTTTTCCAAGCCATGTTTCGGTCTGCTTGCCACGGACTTTCCGGTGCTTTGCGGATGGATCTGAGGATCCGACGAAAAAAAATCTAATATGTACGCGTTCTAGCTATTACTATCAACAGAAAATAGATATATGCCTGTACTAGTGGGCTCTAACCATTATGAACACTGTCGTGTGAGAAAACAAAAACTAGAACCAGCCCCGTAAGACACACCAAGTCCCCAAAAGTGCGGTTAGTGTATCCGTGGCCGCTAGGCGACAAGCAGCCATAACTAAAGTTCCAAACTCCTTACTACTATCCAGGCACCGACGGGCACCACAATGTTATCGTTAACACCTGTAACCACCGCTTCTACCATACTCCCCCAGAGTCCTACTGCTGCAATTTTGGCCCAGTCTACGGGAGACCATGTCTGGGTTTCCGCGCCAACCCACCACCTGCCCACACTCAACCCAGCCATAACGGCGAGAGTGAACGCGAGGCTTCCTTCGAGACTTTTTCCGCCTCTCCAGCCCCATTTGGTTTTTCCAAATCTTCTTCCTATGAGCGACGCGGCTGCATCGCCAAGCCCGACACAAACTACCCCACTGACGAAGGCCAAGTCAATCTGCCTCCCAGACCAATCCCAAGCGTCACCCTCCTCGGTGCTCGTGGAGGCGAGTGTAAACCACCATCCAATGACACACCCCAGGAGCAGGAAAATGTGCGAAACAACCACCGGGCCCTTGAGATCTCTTCCGTCAACAAAGGGCTGCAGAAATACAGCAATTTTTCCACTGAATGGAGGTAGCTGCCCGGCTCTGACCGTGTCGAGTAGGAGGAATACCGCTAGTGCCAGGCTTAGCCCAAGATATGTGAATGCTGGATCTAGAACTCCTGGGATAAGAAACATGATAACAACCATTCCGTGAAAGACTTTTCTCCTGGTATCTACTTGGATATGTGCCAAGATAGCGGTCACTAAACTAATTCCCATGGCCAGCACCACAAGCCAGTACCCCATTATAAGCAAACGGAGATTGGCCGCAGATGCAGCTCCTTCCGTGACACAGTACCCGGAGCCTGGAGCTATCGTGTCTACCATATTCTGATACCAACTCTGGCCGCAGAGGAGATATCCTGGGGCCCAGAGAAATGGGTCGACGCCATCTAGGGCATACCTTCCAATGTAGGGGCGCATAGCTATGATGACAATACACACAACGCTACCATATACCCATAGAGAATATGCAAGTTTCCGCTTTCTGGCTTGCTCGTGGGTGAGAGAGGTATAAAAGGATATTTGGCTAACGGGCCTTGGACCTGTTGACTTGGAGCCCCTTGGGGTTATCTTCAGCAGTTCCCCTTCGCTATCACTTGCTTGTCCCTTAGGCCTTAACGAGGTGAGCTTTTTCCACCTTGCGACGCTGATAATGGCATTTCCAGTGCGGCGCAGTTTGTGGGAAGGAACACGCGCAAGATTGATGTTCCACTTTATGACGTCTTCGCAAAGAACCAGGGTGCCCAGACCCCCGCCCCAGAGAACAGCTTTCAGAATAATAGCTTGAGGTGATGATGCATAGATTAAAAGATTGATCAACCCTGTTGCAGCCATTCTAATCTCGGTTGAAGTCAACGAGGGATGTAAAAGATGGGTCAGGACTGAACTTAATACGAAGTGGAGTGGGGGGAGAAATGAGAGGGCATCGGAGTTAGATTCGGAGTTTGGCCGCTGGAGGAGGAGCGCCTGGATCGCGAGGGGAAGAAGGGAGAGCATCCAGTGAAGATCCCACCTCGGTATAAGAACTGGCGGCAGAGATGATAGACTCAGAATCAGGCTTGAGAGGACGTACGGATTATCGCTCTTTGTGTTCTCTTTTGTCATCGAAAGAGCGACTAGTATCGGAAAAAGAATAGGGTATAGAAGCGGCGATGGGTCAAGGGATCTCGGGAGCACCAGGGAGTCGCCTCGAAGCAGAATTGTTAGTGGATATAAGGCCAAGGTTGTAAGAAGCGCAGCGGCCCATGCAGCAAACTCTAAATCCCCATGTTAGCGAGAAAACTCCTCTGGCAGGGTTTTAATCCAACCTCTAGCTCAAGCTCGATTTACCTGGTTCCCGTATACGCACTTCTTTCCAGATCCTGCCTTCTCTGCTCCAAAGCACAATGCCAACTAATATTCCCATCAAGCCGACTTCAACCCCACGACGCACAAAGGCGATCGCCCTCAATTTTCTTTTCTTCTCTCCTCCCTGTTCATGCCCGCCATCGGTCAGCCTCCGTCGCCGCCTGCCTCTCTCATCTGTTTGGGCGTCAAAGGTGTCATCTTCCTGCCCGCAAAACCTTCCCTCCTCGGATGATGTGCGTTTCCTCGTTCTCGGGGGTGCCGGGAGCTTTCGCGCAAGCTCATCGTCAGCTTCGGTACCCGATTCCGATCCCCCGTAACTGCACCTCCGTGGAAGTGGAGATGTTGCGCGGGATGCGTCCGGGGTTAGAGCTGGTGAAGGGAGGTATGTAGCCCTGTCCGGAGAGGGGGTATGTTGTACTCTTGGGGATGGAGGCGGTCTTCTCCGGTAAGGCTGTGGTGAACGAGACGGCTGCCGGTTGGCAACTGGAGAGCCAGGTCGGGAAGGCGGGGAGAGGGCTTTCAGGAAATCGATCGGTGGATTTTTCTTTCCCATCCTTTATTCTTGTCGGGGGTGACGAATGGGAGATGGAAGTGCCGTACTGCACAGAAGTAAAGTGGAGCGTGGCGGTTGTTTCGAGTGTTTATGTTCTAGATAGGGGTAGGGGCATTAGAAGGAGCGAGAGAAATGTGACAAGGAAGAATGAAGGGATGTCTCTTGGAGAAGTGAAGCATGGGTCCAAAAGACTGACGACAACGCTCTTGGGATGGGATGCTTCACTAGTATTCGATGTGGCATGTGAAAATGGGTTGACCAACGAGTGCGGACCGTTGTAACTTTGGTAGTCTATCTAAAACTTACCGTACTCTCTTCCGCCACGAACTGGGGACGCTGTTTTTTCCGTACCCTTCTTTTATCTATTTTTACTTTTTACTTTTACCCGTGCCGGTACTTGTACGTTCATTGGTGAGTGGCTTATGGTGAATCAGGCCGCAATGGAATTTGCCATGTTCTGTACGAGCACATTACCGGATGTCTTGATCGGCCGCAATGATTGCACCTTGTCAGGGATTGGATGGGACGCGTGTGTTCAACGGTGCCGGTACCGCATCATGCTCCAGCACAAGTGCCAATGCCCCGGGTCCATACAAATTTTGCCTCGACTTCAAATGTCTAAGCCACCTCTCTAGAACCAAATTCACTCAGTAAATGTCTTCTTTACACGGTTCAGGGTTATTACACGGAATGAATGAGTAAAATAATAGGATGTGGCCTCGTTATCGTTGTCGTGGAGAAAAGTTGGGAAAGTTTGGTTTGTCATGAAGGTTGATTCCGGGGTGCCGGGACAATACTTGTAGGGATACAGCAAGCAACTGTAGGAGGAAAAGGCAGGGATTTGACGCACAGTACATTACAGCACACGTGTGCTGTATGGTACTGTTGCCATATTATGATACACCGTCAGGTGGACAACGATATCACCCGATATCTTCGCCGATGATAAACGTTGGAGACAGCGGCGGACGGCCGGGGAGGAAAAATACGCCCGAGTAGGGCTATTCACGGAAAAACTGACGGGAGGATTGCGCCGGCACCAAGCCGTTGCCCCGGACATCCGGCCACCCTTTGTCCGGCCCATCTCCGGCCCGGTGCAGTGCAGTACGATACCCCAACCAAACTCTCCGATACTGTATTCGCAACCGTTCATGAGCCGGGAAGATTCGCCAGTTAATTTTTTCCTCCAATATTGTCCAATACTATGCAGTCTTAACCCTACCCACACCGATATAATACGAAGCGGCTGGCCAACGGGGATCAGTTACAGTCTCCCAAAGGGTCGCGAGATTCTCGAGTTGCGAGAGTTGTAGCATAAAAACGGGTACATGCTTGCACTTAAGTCAAGGCTTAGCCCAAAAGAGAAACTTCAATATCAAGAGCAAACGAGAAAAGTATCAAAGAAAATTTAAAAGCAGGGTTGACCTTGGGAAAATCCATGCCAAGTGGCCAAGAGCGCCGCCGCTCGAGAATCTCGCGGCCCTTTGGGAGACTGTACTCGAGTACATGTTTCATAAAATATTATCCACCGGTGATTTTTTTTGTAACCCTAACCTTGATGATTTACTTTTTTGTCCACCAAAATAATTACCCAGTTCGTCGCTCGCCCAGTTCCGTCGTGGCTGCAGTACTAGCACTGCGCGGTGGAGAATGGACAACAATGGTAGGGGGGTTAGCCTACCCCTGTGAAAATTCCACTGCCTTCCCACTTCATGTTGCGCTTTGGTTGCCGCAGATTTCTATTGTCCCAGTACTGTACCTGTGATATATCCCATTCCTTGCACTGTACTGTGCTACCCCGTGTTTTTGAGCAACTTTGAATGTCGGTTACTTAGAATAAGGAAGGTTCAGTCGGAACTTATGTTCCTGGCCCAGTGTGGCTGGTGCGGGATTGGTTAGTTCTTGAGAATAGTATGGCTCGTAAATTCTTGCCTGTGTGTATATTTTTCTCTTGTATCATACCATCTTGAAGCATTTTTTATTGCTCTTCTTTTCTCCTTTTCCATCATTCTCTCTTGAGCGATGGATAGATTGTATGTGGTGTGTTGTCTGATAACTTAGAGGCTAAGAGGAGTGAGGTGGCTTAATGATTCTTGCGCCGATTGTTAAGTATATAGTGTCTGTAATCAGGACAGGAGGGTGGGTAGGGTGGATGAGATAGTTTAGTGAATGATGTGGTAACACACTCAGCGGGAACAGGCTGGCCACCCCGTTATGGAAATTAGCATGATGGGAGGGAGAATCCTAGCACATTGCTTTCCATATCATACAGACTGGTATCGAGATCGATTTCATAGCACGAAACATATTGTAGTGTACCAGCAAAAAGAGCCATCAAGGCTATATGCTGTTGGGGGTGTTGAGAAGCTGCATGGGCCCCAGTGGGAAGCCGCATTTGCGCTTCCGAATAGCAAACAGTGCTACAACAGCACCCTGGCGAGATCTGTGGCAAACATCATCCCAGGGTGGTGTGCCAAGAGCCTGAACAGCAATAACAGAACTTCTTCCTAGCTGGCATGAGAACGTATCGAGAAGCGAGAGGGATCTTTCAACTCTCGTCCTGGGAATTCCCTGACGTAGATTGAGGGAAGAGGGAACCAAAGAACCAGCCACCGGGTATGGGTCCAGCTACCAGCCAGTTGTGCAGACACTGGAGTTTGCTTTTTCATTTTTCATTTTCTTGATATGGTGTGATATTACTATCATGTCAGTTGGGGAGGAGCCGGTGAGGTACTGTGGTAAGAAAGACTGCTGTGTCAATGAAGTTACATGTCTCGGCAGCTCCTGTGGTTAGGTATGATACTGGTACTATTATCTGTGGAGGCTGGGCTCGGCTCCCGGCATTGGGGTTCCGACTATAGTATCCCCTGTAGGGTTGTTAATGCAATTCTTCCCTGCGTCCTTCTACTCGAGTAAAGAAGTGCCAGTAAAATTAGCGTATTCCATTGATTGCCAGATTCAATTCACATAGAGGGATAATGCAATCGCATGACTCAGGATGGTTAGCAAATATCGACAGGTGTGTAAGTATCCATCGCATCACTCTCGCAATTGGTTTAGTGCCCGTGTTGGCAGAAGAAGGTCGGTATCATAGCTTGGCCTGAGATGCCTTTGACACTCTATTGAAAGTTTTTAGAAAAGGGAAGTTAGGTTTTCGGATTTACATTTTTGGTGCAATGTAGGGGAAATTTCACACGATTAGTACTGCCGGGGTTGTAAAAGAGTGAATTGCCTAGCTGCTTAACGGGGCCTGAGAGAGAGAGATGCTCAAGAACTTCATTCTATCTAAGGGGGCGGGAGAGGACTACTGTTTATGCAGTGAAACGGCAATATATATTGGTAGTGGAGAAGAAATCGGAGGAAAAAGTATGGAATGCGGGGGGGATAGGAGTTGAGAACAGGATTGCATTTCTGATCGATTGATCGAGCGATGACATGGGAGAATAGGTAAATAAGATGAGTAGAAATCGGATAGCTTTAAACCTAGACCAACGAATGCTGACCGGCTGTGTCGTACTGGGAGAAGTAGGAAGTACATATCTATAAATATTTATCTAACACCGGGTGTTGGAAATCGCAGTTTGATCGCCGCACTTGATGCGGGATGTGCCTGCACTCTGTGGCCGCAGAGGCATACGTACGCACTAGTCAGAAGACGCGCAAGCTCTGAAAATGTTTTCACCCCACTCCACTTGTTTTTCTTTCCTCTACACCTTTCCTCACGACTCACCTTCCTGAACACAACTTTCCTCAAGTCTTTCGTTCCACCTAAGTTATCATCAATCAATCATGGTTCTCATCTCCACTTAAGCGGTTTCAGTCCACTGCGTAAAATCCTCACCTCCACAACCCTGATTTTCAACACCGGGTATCGTTTATTACCACGAGTGATGGTTTGTGAGCGTGCGTGAATGATGCATGGTGCATGCTTAAGCTAGATCAATCCTGAGCTATGGCTATACAAGGTGGGAGCATGGCAGAGACACGTGGGTCCGGACTTCTGTTTTTAAAAATTTAGCCTTCTCCTGGGTAGAGAGACATGGGGTGGGGGGTACCAGCGGGCATGATACACTAGACATTGGAGGCAGCGGACGACCAAAGAGGAAGCAGGTTTAGGGATCCATAGAAAAAATCAAGAGAGGAGCGTACTAGCACCACTCTATAATAATAATATTATCTTAAATTTATCTTGGCTGTAAGGCTGTGGTTATCTGCCCACTGCCTGTCCGACCTGGAACTTCAGCATGATAAGATACCCTGGCCAAATTGTATTTTCAGCAGCAGGTGATCAAGGAACATTTACTAGCTGGGTTGAGTGAATGAGAAGTTAATTTTTTCCTAATATTGTGCAATACTGTGCAAATATAGTGAGAGTTGGCCTAATAGTGTGGATTTGTTGTTCATAATAAGCTTCTTTGTCACGAATGTTGGTTACTTGGAATAACAACAGTTCAGTGTTCTTTTCAGTTTCTTTTGGGCTCCGTGTGTCATAGCTAGCGCGATTCGCGCAGGATTGATTCCTTAGTTTTGGGGAGAGAGTGAGTTTTAATTGACAAAAGGAGTAGAGGAAAAAAGAGCTGACAAGTAGTGGAATACTAAATCCTAGACAAAGGGGTAAGGCCACTGACATCCCACCCCCCCGAGGATACACCCATCCAATAACAGGGCCAGAAGTGCCCCGGGGGGCCCTCGGGGGCAATATCTGTCCGCTCTCTAGTGGTCAAGACTTTTAACCCCTCATGGAGATATTACAGCGATTGGCAAATGCTTTGTCCAAGTGCCCTATGTGTCGTGATGTCAGTACACTGGAAGTACGCCCTCAAAGGCTCCTCCCGCAACCTCGTTTCGGGTCCTGTAACTATGGGGACCGTGATTCCCGATATCTAGAACGACTGGCAGCGGTGTTGCGGACGGTCGGGGCCCCGCGGGGGGATAACGACAAGAGGACGGGAAGGGACACGACAGGACGGGACAGCTAGCCGCGGCCCGGCGCAGGGAAAATCACTCGGGGAGACCGCCGTGCCCAACACGGTAGGAATTTATTAATATAGTGAGACAAATGGGAAAACCCCTGCTTAAGCAGACTTCAGGGGAGATTGCAGGACAGCCTGGATTGTGTCGGGGACAATAGGGGGTATCAGAAGACAGTAGGGTGTGGGTGAGGACTGCGGGGGAGGGGGCACAGGCAGCTATTAGGAATGGTGGCCGGGCACATGTGGAGAAAAATGAAGAGGATAGCCGGGGATGGCTGAGGACTGCTGCAGGCTGCAGACAAACTATGAGTGATATATGGTGATGCCATGTAAGCTACACAATAAGCAATGTGTCTGCGAGAAAAAGGAGGTTAAATAGATCATTAAGTGCTTCAAACCTGAGACTCAAAGTCTATCGACTACCCACCACTAACAGACACCTTGATCTCTAGGCTGTGGTGGGCTGTTCTAGCCGCCCTAGTGGCCGTCAGAGACATTTACGGAGGATATAAAGGCCAACCAGATTTCC
>Ga0307509_10004088_pt1 | contig 21366 bp, 24 predicted proteins | sample 10_EM_MG_FD_202245 | JGI IMG/M metagenome (GOLD analysis project Ga0307509, IMG submission 202245) | Populus trichocarpa ectomycorrhiza microbial communities from riparian zone in the Pacific Northwest, United States - 10_EM | ecosystem: Host-associated > Plants > Roots > Unclassified | place... | reverse complement strand
TGACGTGTGTGAGTGTGGGTATGCCTGATTGCTCAGACTACCTCATCCGACAATACCATTCACTTCTGCGACTTTCATCGCGAGAGCGTGGAGTATAGAATGTATTGCCTAACCATTGTCTGTAAAAGCGTCCTGTTACTTAGTGACCACTTTCGTGACTCTTGTCTTCAGTGCTCAGTAACATTATGCGAAGTCGACCGATTTGGCTCAAACCACTTGCATATGCTCGCCAAAGGTCTTCCCTCGTATATCCTGCGAACGGGATCCGGTCGGACGGACGGCCGTGACGTATTCGGGTTACGAGGAGGGCTCCAATGACCATGTCTTTGGTGAGGGGACGCAACTACGGCAGCGTCTGCCGATGTAGCGCCGTCCCAACGCTGGTGCGGGAGGGAGGTGTTGGCTTGTCTTTTTGAACTCAGAATCCTAAGGTAGGGTAACTATAGGTCTTTATTCACTAATGGAAGGCTAAGCCTCCCGGTATGCCTAACAAATAGCCATTATCTCTCCATATTCATATCGTTATTGTATGGTTCTGTCAGTATCCAAAGGATACTAGTGACGTATGTGAATGCGAGTATGCTTGATTTCTCAAACTACCTCATCCAACAACACCATTCACTTCTGCGACTTTCATCGCAGGAGCGTGGAGTATAGAATGTGTTGCTTAACCATTTTCCGTAAAAGCGTCCTGTTACTTAGTGACTACCTTCGCAATGCTTGTCTTTAGTGCTCAGTAACCTTATGTGACGTTGGCCGATTTGGCTCGAACCACTTGGATAGGCTTGCCAAAGGTCCTTCCTCATATATCCTGCGAACGGAATCCAGTCGGATGGACAGCCGTGACGTATACGGGGTTACGAGGAGGGCTCCAATGACTTTGTCTTTGGTGAAGGGACGCAACTATGGCGGCATCTGCCGCTGTAGTGCCGTCCCAACGCTGCTGTGAGAGGGGGGTGTTGACTTCTCCTTTTGAACTTTAGAATCCTAAGGTAGGGTAACTATATGTCTTTATTCACTAAAGGAGGGCTGAGCCTTCCGGTATGTCTAACAACACTGCACTAGCTTGTATCTATATTCAAACTATCTCTGTGAAGGGGAATTCAATTATGATTACCACTATAGAATCATTTAATTAGGGCTACCTCACTTAACAGCAGGGTAGACACCTTCCTCTACCTCATTCCCAGTACTATTAGCATCCACTTGGACACACCAGGGACCCATTTCTTGGTGAACAAACTCCCGACATTTAGCTCTTTGGATGTAATCGTAACTGAACTAACCACTTTCAATACTACGCTGACCCCTACAGGATAACCCAGGTGCCTCACAACGGACAAGTCTAGAGTTGATAAAACCACTTCTACTATAGTCATTACTATAACTTACCCTTGGGCTCTTGACTTTGTCCGCAAGTGACTGGCTGCTTTTCCTCTACCTATAGAATACACCATTAGCTGTATTTTAATTCCCTCATCCAATGCTCAAACTGTCATAGCTTTGCTCATTATTGTAATCTGTGTACCAACTTAACCTCCTGTCGTTGGTACACTCTTATATACCCAACGTGGAAGCACATATGCCCCACTGCTTCCTGTCGTATTCAAGGTCACCCCTGTAGCTATAATGCCTTTAAGTGTGTAAACTGTGGCACCCCGCACAAAGCCCATGCAATGTCATGTCCCTCCAGCCCTGAAAGGGTACCTGAGAATGAGGAGATTGAGGAGAAAATGACCAACACTTGATCCCTGTGATTTTTGTGGTTATGGGTTCATGTAAGCCCTTGTTCTGTGGTTTACAAATCTCACAGGTTGTTTGAAGAAATTTGGTGGAGGATTTCTTTTCTTATATTAGGTTTATAGGCCATGAGATTTAAACTTAATTGTGGGAAATAAATAAGTAAAGCAGAGGATTTAGGTACCTCAATATTAATAACAAAAGCTGTATAAAGGAGTATCGATTACCGGCACTGCTGAATGCTTAGTTAATCTTGTTTGCAGTATGAATTGAGACTTTCAGCCATAATTGCTGTAAATAGAAGAGCTATCATACTCCCTATTAATATGCGATTTCAATCCTTTTATTTTTTTATTCAAACATGTACTCGTATTGTATCTTTGAGAGTTCACCTCACTTTTCCATTACCCATCTGCCGGTTGGGCCATCCTAGGCAGCCAATGATAGTGGCAGTTTTGTCTGCTTTCCGTTTAACAACCCCCCAATCAGCGGAGAGTTAACCTAACTTGTGCTCGCCTCCTAACGCAGTGAGATTGGATTTTGATTGTTGGTTGGTTGGTAGATTTTGGGGGTCAAGATAAGTTTGGACGTCAAGTGTTATGTCTCGAGTGAGAAATTATGCCCTCCTGCTTCTACTCGAAAAAAGGAAATGTATTCGAACCATCAAGGTTAGTAAAAGCACAATCCCCACAAAAGAGAAAAAAACGCCCGTCGTGATGCCTTCTCCGAATGTATAGTGCACAGTACAAAGAACTTTAACAGCAGCAGCAGTAGGAATAGAAACGAAAAAGGTAATGATATGCTACAACTCGTTCAAAGCCTCATCTGAGAGCATTGGAGCGACGATGGAAATGTCTAGCAACTCCCTTGCGAGCTCGGGCGTTGGTATTGTTAACTGCGGTAGTTCTTGCAACGAGTCGTTTTGCAGAGTTTCCGGGTCGCTACCGGCAGTAGCCAGTAACCAGAGAATGACGAGGATGGAAATGAACCCCCACAGTAACCTTAGTCGCCCTATATAAATCATCCCCACCGTATTAGCCTCTCTCTTCTCCTTCCCAGCTAATCAACCGGCTAGCTAATTGCTACATTAGGAAGAAGGAAGAGCGTGGAGGGTCGGGGTGGTTACTAGAAGCTCTCCTCCTCCAAACCACCTCCATCTCCTTGTGTCTATCGATTCTCTCCTGAACCTTATCTAGCCTCTCATGGTACTCCCTAACTCGTTCTTTCTGTGTCATTAGCCGTTCTCGCAATAATTCGATATTCCCTAGCTCATCGCTAAACCTCTCTATGCCTTTAATCTGCGACCGGAACTCGCTCCGGCAGCGGACGTCCGCTGCGTCGAATTCTTGAACCGTGGACTTTGCTATCTCTCCTAGTTCCTGCAGACGCGCAGCTAGGCCAGAGAGTTCGTGGAGTTTTTGGAGAACGGAGGCGTAGGTTGCGTCTAGTCTTTGCATCTGCTTTTGACTGGAGGCTTGGAGGGCGGTAATTGCGCAGGAGAGTTCCCTGGTTGGGTGTGTTGTCAGATTGGGGGTTTCTGGAGGGAGGAGGATGAGTAGGGGAGGGAACGTACTCTCGCCCTGTGCTAGAGAAGGCGGGCTTGTTCCTCGGAACGGAGATCTTGCGCTCTAGCATTTCGTGGTGCAATGAGCCTTTTCGACTGGTTGGCAGAGAGGTCGAGTGTTGATTTACTTGGTAGTCGCAATTATACGTCTCTACATCTGGTGAAACTGCCGTGGCCTTGGAGCGTGAGGTATCCTCATGAGTTCGGTGGAGGTGGAACGGAAGGGATAAAGAGGGACTTGTGTGTAGGATCTGATGGCGTTTTGATGACCCCAGGTTTCCGGTATTGGATCGGGTCAGTGGTGGTTTCTTTCCTCGCTCCATAAGATGGTTAAAATCCATAACAATAGGGGTATACTCGTGTCTTGCCCTTTGTCGGAGCTTTTGTTCTGTTCTGTGACGGGGTTGAACGGGAAAAGTTCAGTACGGTAATCTTGGAAGAGCATACCGAGTTCATCCTTGGGTTGAGCTTAGTTTCTGTTAGTTGATCCCCATGTGAAAATAGCTTAGCGTATGATACAACGGCCTGGAGCCGCGCCAAGACACTATTCTCGCGGTAACCCAAGCTTTCTTCCTCCCCTTTCAGTTGCCACAAACAACGAACCATCGATAAACTTCTGTTTCCGCTACATTGCCTGCGATGTCGTCCTCCAAGCGGAATCCGGAAAAGCAAGCGAAGAACGAATACATCCCCCACTTTATCGCTAAAAAGCCTTTCTACTTAGACGACGATACCGAGGGAGACTATCGTGAGTCTATCTCAATTTGTCACTGCGAACCCTAGAGCTAACAATCCAAAAGTCGAACATCAGCGTCTCCAGAACAAGAAAGATCTCGACCTCGCGAGCCAAAAATGGTATGATAGAGGCAAACGCGCTGGCCCGGCCGCCACCAAATTCCGCAAGGGAGCATGCGAGAACTGCGGAGCAATGACACACAAAGCAAAGGACTGCCTCTCGCGGCCGCGGAAGAAGGGTGCTAGGTGGACCGGGCAAGACATACAAGCCGACGAGATAATCCAAGAAGTAGAACTAGGCTGGGATGGGAAGCGGGACCGCTGGAACGGCTACGATTCACACGAGCACAAAAAGGTGGTGGAAGAGCATATGCGCATGGAGGAACTTCGCCGTGAGAGCGAGCGGAAGAGCGCCGAAGATGCGGAAATGGAAGGCGGGGATGACGAGGACAAGTACGCCGAGGAATCGGAAATGCCCGGACAAACGTATGACGCTGCGAACCGCATATCCACCCGGAACCTACGGATCAGGGAAGACACGGCAAAGTATCTGCTCAATCTAGATCTCGACTCGGCCAAGTACGACCCGAAGACGAGAACCATGGTCGACCGCGGCGCAACCCAGGACCAAGCTGCCGCCCTGGTTGAGGAAGACAACTTTATGCGCTCCTCTGGTGATGCCGCAGAATTCGAACGGCTCCAGCGTGCAGCCTGGGAATCTCGAGAACGCGGGAACAAGACGAAGATGCACTTGCAAGCAAACCCCACTGAAGCGGAACACATCAAGAAAAAAGAGCAACAAGCCGCGGAGGAGAAACGTGCGAGGGAAAGGAAGGCGCTCCTGGAGCGCTACGGTGGCGAGCAGCACTTGGTGGATAAACCACCAGTGCTCGAGGAGGAGGAGAGGTACATCGAATACACCCCCTCCGGCCAGGTCAAAGGCCGGGGTAAGGCCATCGCGAAGTCGAAGTACGCGGAAGACAAACTCATCAACAATCATACTGCCGTGTGGGGGTCTTGGTGGCAGAGCTTCAAGTGGGGTTTTGCGTGCTGTCATTCTACTGTCAAGAATAGTTACTGCACGGGTGAAGAGGGGATTAGGGCTGCCGAAGAGGCAAATAAGTTGCGCTTGGGATTGGTTGAGTCGGTCGCGCCGAGGAGGATTGAACAGAAGAAGCAAGAGGAGCAAGAAGAAGAGGGCGACTCTGCCAAGGATGAGTCTAAGGGGGGGGATCGAGAGGACCACATTGACAAGGGGAAGAGAAAACTCAAGGAAATGAGGGACGGCGTTACAGAGGAGGATATGGAACAGTATCGGAAACAGCAGAAACTGTATAACGACCCTATGGCGAACTTCGTAGACACGGTATAAATTAGTTCATTCTCGGCATTTATCAATCACTTTTCTACTTTCTCTCTAGCTTAGGTCTTCTTTCGCTTTTTTTTATGCCTCTGATATATTTCATTCGATCGGTGGATGGCATTTCCACTTTATCTATCAATCCAGGATCAAACCCGCTGGGTTAGAAACGGGAGAAACAAAAAAAAGGACAAAAATCTCATGACAATAATCCAAACAACAAGCAAGTCCGTTTCCAGTACTCCCGTGCGCCGCCCTCTAGTCTTCTACGTAGCTCTTCATCGAAGCCGAGCTGTATTTCGTGATGAAATTGTCAGTGATGCGATAGGCACGGAGGGCATGAGGATAGAATGCGGGTAAAAAACATACTTCAGTTCCAACCGCAGACTCAACTTTACCTGCGAGGCTTGTGATGCCGGAGTTACCAGCATTAGCACCTTTTCTGAGGAGCGCCTCGTCGAGGTAGAGCGTGTCGAAGAGGAGCTGGATGGCCCAGTCTTTTCCGATGACTTTGAGGGAGTAATCGTCGTGCCTATTTGGTTTCACATTGGCTGTAGGTTCTGACGCCCCATTGGGCTTATTGTCGCTGGTCTCGTTGGCGTCCGCTTCTTTGCACTCGGATTCGTGGCTCAGATATCCCGAATCATCGCCGTTCTCGGCATTGCCGTTGGTTTTAGGGGTGTGCTCGGGTTGACTTTCGGGCTCGGGCTCTTCTGGTTGTGCGTTATTGGTTGATGCATTGGTTACAGTAGCCTCTACGATCTCCCTGCCTTCAAGGACACCTTCCAGGGCTTGCCAGAGATGTTTGCTGGCCCGGCCCTTAATGCATTTTACGGCCATAGGAGTCCAGATGTCGTCGCCGACTTTGTGCATGTCTGTCACCAGGTCATGTAGAAATTTAAATACGAGTGGAGAGGGCTGAACAGGTAGCGGCGGTGTTCCTATTATCCAATAGCAGGGTCAATATGAATATGGGACAGGATGCCGGCCGGGATTAAATCGTCACCTTCCCATAGTGTTTTTGAAGCCAGCTTCCCGCTCCACTTCCTATGCTCCAAGAGTCTCTTGACACTGACGAATGACTTCTTGCCTACACTTATAGCGACAAGTGCATGCAGTCTAGGAACGAGTATTGTTCCAAACCAACTGAGGGCTATCAGTGAGTCGTCGTCTCTTTTGGGCGGGTTTTGTCTGATTTGCCTGATTGCTCTCAAGAGGAATGCTGCACGCATCATTGTCGCTATATTTGTGATACGCCTGTGAGCTATATTATTCTCATGATACTTGGTGTGAACTATACCTTTCTCTTTGTTGGCCTCCTTTGCTTCACTAGCCTCAAGGCGTTCTACAAGCTCCCCTACAACCTCTTGTAAATTGCCGTACGCTGTATCCAATGACTCACCTATTTTCTTCTCTACATAGACCGCGTCTTCCATACCTTCCTGAATCCTTTCCTCTTCAGCGTCAAAGTCGTCTTCGTCTTCTGCTGACGAGGCGCTTGGAGTCTTAAGCCTTCTAACAACTATGGCGCTATCTGCGATGCTAGAAAGCCATTTTTCGTGCTCTTTTCCAAAGGCTTTGACTGGGCTGTCTCTCCCTAGGACACGTGACTGGACTGCTTCCTTAAATGCAGATCCACCATTTGCGAGGCCCATTGATGATAAAGAGCCGGACCAGAGGCTGATGCTGTAGTCTATCGAGGCGAATGAGGCTATTTTAGCATTATTTTTATTTATCGCTATTTAGGGTATTACCTCTGCTCTCACCATCAGCACCCTTTAATAGCTCGCCAAGTTCACGGCCAACAGCTGCGAGACTAGCAATTTTGGCTCTTAATACCTCTGCTAATCGGGCAGTAGCAAGGTCTCGAAACCTCTCTCCTCTTTGTAAGAATTCCCTTCTCCCCTTCCTTCCTGCTCTCCACAGTCCGAGAATGTTTCCTCGGAGGGTCACCAGCTCCCTGATATCCTCAATACCCTGCAGTGATTTCTTAAAAGCAGTGTTTAAAATTTCCAATTCTTTTGTTGCCCATGATTTCCCTTGTTCCACCACACGAGACCTCTCTAGATCGTCATGGCGAACCCATGGGATAAACTCTCGAACCTGCTCCGGCAGCCACCGGCCATTGGAGTCTAACCCTAGCTCAGCTAAGCTAAGAAGGCCTGGGTCTTGCAAGAGGGATTGGGATTTCAGTTGCAGTAACGACTCGCTCAGAGTTTTGGGGAAGAGCCCCTGAGCATTTTGTAGGGTCTGATTGAATAGTAATAGTGCTTTTAGTATAGCTTCCGCCGAAGGAACTGATGATTCTGTTAGGATTGAAGATATGGCTGTCGAGCGGACAAAGAGAAAATGGCGTAATACATCAGCGCAAGAGGAAGTTTTCAATAGAGAGAACGAGGAGAGGGCGGGTATGAGTTGTTCGACAGGAAGATAAGGTGTCGAGAGGAGCGTATCAATGTGCTGAAGGAGAAATGTACGGAGGGCCCCAATTTGTACTTTCAGGGAGTTTAGCAGAGGTATTGGGCCCTGGGGGTGTAATTAGTGTATTTAAGCTACGATTTTAGACAGGAAATCTTCACCTGCTGTGAGAGTGATTTTAGGAGGAGTCGGGAGACGACGAATACTTTTGTTGCAAGCAGGCAGGAGTCTCCCTTGTTGTTAGGAAGCAGTCTGGATACCACGGAGGGACAATTCTGCAGCACAGCGAGCTGTGAAGCGAAAATGTACTTTTTTCGGTCTGCCAAGATTAGCAGGAATCCTCAGCGTTCATGCAATCCATCTAGTAAATATCTTCGAACCTCCAGCTCCAACTCTTTCTTCAAAAATTTTCAAATTCCTCGCCTTCTTGTCCAGCAGTCGTGAATTGCAGTTTCTCGAAGTCTCAGCTAGATTCCGTTCCGCTTTCTGGGCCGATGCGTCCATGTCGATTATTCGTTCGGCCGTCTGTAGCAGGTCTCGGTAACTCTCACTGTTCCGCTCAATTAGTCTTCGAAATCTGTGGGGTTCCATCAGGGAATCACACACCCCACAAGACCCCTCAACTTCATTTTGTTGGAGGATAGCTCAGTCTGGAGCTGCCGTTCCAGCTGGCGGACCTGCGGAAGTGGGTATTGGAATGCATCCTCCCATTTTTTCAATGATTTGACATCGGGAAGCGCTGCAGTCATTGCGGTGGCAAGCTCGAGTTTGACAAGATGGTGGTAGGAATTATGCTTGGTTTGTATGTCTAACATGCACAGGCCTGCTGCTCCACTAAACCGCAGATCACGTGGGAAGAAGCTGAAGACGTTCTGTTGCACTTGAGTCAGAGAGTCAGCATAAAACGGGACCAGGAAAGTGAATTTTGTGGGTACGGTGATACGTGGTTAGGGTTCTTAATTATCAGTCCCGACGGAACGGTAAATCTTATCTTCAGCTTAGTCATGTTGACGTTGGCTTTGCCTGACGATAGGGCGCGCCAAGATTCCGCGACCTCTGATCCACTCTACGCGTCTTCTCGCCTTAGGCACACCCAACATTTGGAATTTTGAACCACATTATCAACCCTCGCCCCGCGTTATCCCCGTCATCTGGTTTGCTTCACTGAACTTAGGTATTTCTCCTCTCCGCTCAACTGTACCTCATGTCTTACACCCTCTTCTCCCCGTACTCTAAATCATTCTCGATAGTACAAGGCTCTGATGCGAACTGGATAGCTTCAAATGCCTGGACCGAAGCGTCGTCGCCGTGACGCTCCCCCATCGGAGGAAGAGGAGGAGGGAGAAGAGGAGGAATCACCCGCAGCAGAGGAGCCCACTTCGTCACGCAATTTTGTACCTTCCAAACCTATCTTGGTGTTTTAAACCTTCCCCTAGCTGATTAGCGGCTAGGTTGCAAAGCGTCCCCGTTTCAACTATGAGAGTGACGGCGGCGACGACGATCTGGAGCTTTCAAGCTCTCCCCGGGTCCCCGACTATGACTTCGACCTTGAAGAACTTTCGACCCAGAAGGCCGAGATGGAAATCCGCGAGGAAATGGCGATAGAGAAGCCTAATGTATTTTCGTGAAATATGCCTGAGATTTCGTCAATATTTGCTAACTTGAAGGTTTAGGTCCCCGCTGAAAACGGTATCATACAGAGTGTTACATGTCAGAACTTTATGGTATGTTTGCTTTCCCTTTGCCACCATTGAGCTACTCACATCTGAGAAGTGTCATCGTTGGCTCGAAATAAAATTCGGTCCTTTTGTCAACTTTGTAATCGGTCATAACGGGAGTGGTAAGAGTGCAATTCTTACTGCGATAACTTTATGTCTCGGAGGAAAGGCAGCTGCAACAAACCGTGGCACTTCCATGAAGAGCTTGATCAAAGAAGGAGAGGAGTGAGTCTATTTCACTCCAACATCTAGTTACATAAAATATGCTAACAAGATCAAGCACTTCTCGAATTACCGTCAAATTGAAGAACCAAGGCGATGGATTCAAAACCGACCAATACGGTGATGCCATCCTTATTGAGAGAAACTTTACAAGAGATGGTAGTAGCGGTTATAAACTTAAGAGCAGCGATGGCAAGGTGATATCCTCGAAAAAAGAGGAGCTCGAGGAAATATGTGACTACTTTGGACTTCAGGTCGACAATCCGATGACCATTCTCACCCAGGATTCCGCTCGGCAATTCTTATCCAGCTCGACCAATGCCGAAAAGTACAAATTTTTCGCGAAGGGAGTCAATTTGGAACAGCTCGATCAGGATTACGCTCTCATCAAGAACGGAATAGATAGCACGGACGCCGTTTTGCACAACAAACTTGCCGATATAGATGATCTCAAAAAACTTATGGTCAGGGCGAACGAGAGATTGGATCAACTCAAGAGCCATGAGACGCTCCGGGACAAAATTGAAGTCCTGATTAGGCAGATGGCTTGGGCTCAGGTCAGAGATGCTGAGGCGGAGTTGGAAGAGAAAGTCAAGAAAGCCAGTCTCGGGGAGAATAAGGTGACCAAGGCGGAGGCCGAACGTGAAACAGCCTCAAAGGCTTTTGACGACGCACATCAAGTCCACGAGGAGGCCGTGGATAAGGTTAATAAAGAAAAGGCCAAGCTGGCTCCTGTCATGGAGGCTAAAGATACTGCAAAGGAGGCTGTTGATAATAACAAGAAGGAATTGCAGGGTTTACTAGTCTGTTTCTCCTACTACATTCCATATTTAACTTGCTTACATTTTGGTGTTTAAAGGCAACTGAGAGAGAGATCAAAGGCTCCTTCGAAGGAAGTCAGAGAAAAATTGCTGAAACTAGGAACGATATTCTCGCTGAGGAGAGGAGGCTCAGTGAGAACGATGGTGGAAGGAATTCACGGCTAATCGAAGAACAAGGCCAGCATAAAAGGGAAGCTAAGCGCGCGAGCGATGCTCTCAAGGATCTTGAAGAAAAAAACATCGAGAATAAGTCAGCTCTCGAAGCGGCCAAGAGAGAGGTGTCCAAGGCCCGAACAGCTGTTGACACCTGCACGGAAGACTTTCAGGGTGCTCAAGCTCATCTGGACCAAATTCGAAAATCTGAGCAAAACTTCATGAATGCGTTTGATAGGAAAATGCCGCAACTCCTTTCCGCAATCGACAAGGAGCGGCGTTTTAAAAAGAAGCCTGTTGGGCCCGTTGGAGTTCACATAACTCTCCGAGATCCAAAATGGCTTCATATAGTTGAAAACATTCTTGGTTCGACTCTAAACGCATTCTTAGTCATTGATTACGAGGATGTCACAATATTAAAAAAGCTAATGCGAGAAGTAGGATTGTATGTTTTACGTACCCAAAATATCTAATTGCCTACGCTAACCAGGTCCAATAGAGAGTGCCCAGTCAATGTCATTTCCCAGGGACGAATGGACCTCGACGAGCCCTCTCGCAATTTCAAAACGGTTTTAAGGATTTTAGAGGTATTCTCTCTCCATATGTTCAAGTTCTAAATACTTATAAATTCTAGATTACCGATGACAGTGTCCGGCGCGGCCTTATTGTTGGAAATGCAATTGAACAGACAATCCTCATAGAAGATCTTCAGGAAGCAACCGATGTCATGGAGCAGAGAAGACAGGGCGACCATATCGGCATGTGTTTTTCGATAAACAGGCAGTCACCTGACTGGGGACACAAGGTTGGCGGGGCGTATGTTACATTTTCCTCTTTTCTGAGTGATGAGCCTAACTGATCTTTGTAGCGGCGGCGGTATGGGGGTTACTCCTGTTGCACCCATCAAGCATGCTTCACGAATGAGGTCCGACCTCGCGGCCCAGACTCAGTACGTAATTCACCTTGGGTAACCTCCGATGTACTGATATTCTACAGGCAGGTTGAGGACCAAATAAATCGACTTAGGGAATCCTTAGATAATGCTAAGCATATACTGCGCAATAAGCAAGAGGAACTCAGAGTGATTGAGCGAGACATCGAGGAGTATCGCGTAAGTCGTTATGCATAAACTTTTGTTAGAAAGGAGATCCTAATTATGCCTCAGAGCAAGAGAAGAAAACTTGGCTACGAAGTTCATAAGTGCGAAGATGCAGTTGATAAGGTTAATGCGTTGTTGGAAGAGAATGCCCAGAACGATGGGAAACTTGACACCCTCAAAGCCAAGCTCAAGGCCTGGGAGGAGCGGAAAGAGATGACCGGCCGACAGTACGAGGAGTTCGTTGTTAGCAAGGAAAATTTGAGCGCGACAGCCTCTCAGTTGGTAGCTCAGTTGAGAGCGGCGAGCCAGGTTGTAAGTCTAGCTGCTAAGCATGTCGAGGATGCACAGCTTGATGAAGCCACCTCTCGGCGCAGGCGCGAACAGTGTCTCGCCAACAAGAATCACTGGTATGAGAAGCATCGCCAATACGAAGAAGAAGCCGCGGCATTAAGAGCGGTGGCCGAGGAAGCGAAATCTAGGGTTGATGTATGACTTCCCTCTCCAAATCACTGGGCACCACGTTAACGAAGTTGCGCCCACTAGAGGTACATTCAAGCGGCTTCGACAGTTTGCCCACGTGTCGCAGTCCCCCGTGGAGACTCAACCGTAGCTTTGGACAACAGGCTCACGAAACTACAGAGGGAGCTTGAACGTGCAGAGCAAATGCTTGGAGGCACTGCCGAAGAAGTCACTGCGCAAGCACAACAGGCAACATTGAATTATACCCAAGCCAGGGACCAACGCGCCTCTTTTCAAGAACTCCTCAGGATAGCGATAAGTGTCTATAAGGAGCGCCTCCGTCGCTGGGGCCTTTTCCAGTGCTACATCAGTGCCCGCGCAAGAGCGCAATTTTCATGGATGATGAGCGAGAGGGCGTTTAAGGGTCGCTTGCGTCTAGAGCACACTTGGAAACCCGCGGAACTGATCATTGAAGTGCAGCCCGGCCAACAGGACACTGGAAACCGTGGACCAAAGACGCTATCCGGTGGTGAAAAATCTTTCTCGACTATATGCCTACTGCTCTCGCTATGGGAGGCGATGGGATCCCCGATTAGGTGCCTAGATGAATTGTATGATCTTTCCTCTTTCTTCTGATTCTCTTACCCCCCGGTTCTAATGCAGGCGATACAGCGACGTTTTCATGGACGCTATAAACCGCAATATTAGTGTAAACATGATGATTCGGGCGGCCGAAAGATCTATAGGGAAACAATTCATCCTTATTACCCCCCAAACAATGAATAATCAAAATACTACTAATCAGGTCAAAATAATCAAGTATTCCCCCCTGCTCTCCCCCCTTACCATATCTGGTGCTGATCCGGTGGAATCAATAGGATGCGCGATCCAGAACGTGACAACGCGGGTCAAACCCGTGTTGATGGTTGATAAAACCCTTCCCTAGCAATATACAGCCCTTTTCTCTGCGTATCTATCTCGTTTCCGGTGATGGGCTGTTAGGTGTATAATGTCTTTGTTTTCCTAGATCAGTGGTTGGTTGATACCCCCACTCTGAAGATAGAGTTATGTTGGTTTTTCTCTTTCGGGGGGCGGGGGAGATAGTTTTGTGTATCTAGACGGAAGTAGGCTAAAGGGAATTCGGAGTTTTACATATTCTGTGGCTGCGTAAGGGTGGTGGTTGTAAGCGGGTTGGCGTAGAAGGCCTGGTTTGATGGCTTTCCGATTCCTATGGGGAAGGCATTATGCTAGAAAGACCGCATAGTAGGAGATATTTAATCATGTGCTATCACTCGCTATAAATCTTTGTTTCTAGTGCTGAACCTGAGGACGAGAGCGACTACCGTATTATCTTGAATAAGAGAGAATTGTCTCAGGACGTATTTTGGTGGGGACGGGTAATCAAATTTATTAAACTACGGAGACACCGCCAATCCAGGCATACGGCCACCTAACGGACGGGAGAGAACACCAGCAAAATAAAAGGACTCGCTACTTGGAGAGGAAACTCAGACGTCCGGAGACAATTCTCTCTTATTCAAGATAATATTGTAAGGGTATCTGAGTAAACAAAGCTAGTGACTGCAGGATCAGTCAGTGAGGGTTCAGGGAATCCCCAGCCTGTAAAATGAGTGCCAGCACTGAAGAGGAAAAATAAATAGATTCGAAGCTAGTTTATCCAAGTAATGCCAGAGCAAATGGTGCTGGATCGGGGAACCGCACACGAACAATGGGCACGAAGTTGCTGGGGGGCGAATGGGAAGCATAGGGGGGGAAGGAAGGAAGGAAGGAAGGAAGGAAGGAGCGAACGAATACCACCATGAGAGAATCGCAAATAACCAAGTAAGTTAATAGGGCAAACCCACACTTATTATGCCTAGCGTCGTACAGGTAGAGTACGTCATCCAACCCAGCAAGGGAAGGAAAGAAACAAAACAAAACAAAAAAAAAAAAACCAAGAGACTATAGTGGTTTTTTTTTTTGTTAAATCCTGGGTATGATTTTAGGTACATGACTAGCACTCCCCAGGGTCCAACCACTGCATTCGGGAAAAATCCCATGGCAAATAAAAATCCAAAACAAAACACAACAAAAGAAATAATATCATAAACAAAACCAAAAATACCTAACGGTATGAAATCAACGTGAAAATTCCCTGCAACCAGGGTTCCTTGAATATTGTCCTCCATTAAATCAGGACTGTATCTATGAGGCTCTCTGTTAGGCGGGAGCCTATCTCAAACTCTTGCGAGATAACTCAGGCCGATAATCTTAATCGTAGACGGAGATTGTCTAGGAAGGCTCAATGTCTAAAGTAGAGGTAGATAGAGTGATAAAAGATTTTCTAGCGTAAACAATTTTATATTGATAAGATCTCTTCTCCGTGGCTTGATGTTCAAATAGCTTGGAAGGCACCGCGATATTTATATGCCACGTCTGGGTGGTCGTGGGCTACATCTAGTTCTTATACTAACTAAGTTTCTGCTAACAAACACCAGCTTTTTCTAAAAGTGCGAACATCATTTGACCCTGACAATTCTGTTATCTCACTTGACTTCCGAATCGCAACACCATGAGTTTTCCTGATGGTGCTCCCACACATCAGTCAATTGGTCACGATCCATCTTCATTGGCATGGAGTCTTGCTTACCATTGCATACACAGAATGGTCTTCATAATTGAACCAACAAAGGGGCCAGCTTTGTTATCAAACCTCTCATCATTGCAGATGTATTCTGCACTTGACAGCTGCAAGGCATAAGATAGACTTGTTCTGATAATTGCACCAATGGCCATTATCTCTCCATAGTCATATCGTTATCGTATGGTTCTGTCAGTATCCAAAGAATACTTAGTGACGTATGTGAGTGCGGGTATGCTTGATTTCTCAAACTACCTCATCCAACAACACCATTTACTTCTGCGACATTCATCGCTTGAGCGTAGAGTATAGAATGTGTTTCTTAACCATTGTCCGTAAAAACATCCTGTTACTTTGTGACCACCTTTGCGACTCTCGTCTTTAGTGCTCAATAACTTTATACGACATCGACCGATTTGGCTTGAACCACTTGCATAAGCTTGCCAAATGTCTTCCCTCATATATCCTGTGAACGGGATCTGGTCAGAGAGACGGCCACAATGTATACGGGGTTACGAGGAGGGCTTTAATGACCATGTCTTTGGTGAGGGGACGCAACTAGGGCTGCTCTGCCGTTGTAGTGCCATCTCAACGCTAGTGCGGGAGGGGGGTGTTGGCTCATCCCTTTGAACTCAGAATCTTAAGGTAGGGTAACTATAGGTCTTTATTCACTAATGGAAGGCTGAGCCTTCCGGTATGCCTAATATTAAGTCCTATGTTTTTGGTTTCATACCCCATGCCTTGGAAAAAGGCTGCCCTCTGATTGGAGGGGAGGTGGAAGCTGTCGTGTAATGGGAAGCCCGGTGGAAAGAGGGCTGTTGCAATGTTATTGTCAGGTAGCGCAGTTGAACATTGGATGACAGCCATGTCGCATATCTGTTCAAGGTATAGGTTCACTGGCTTTATGCAGGCTTTAGTAGACAGGACGTTGGTATTAGTAGAATAGAAGCAATTAGGGACCTATCGCTTAACCTAGTTCAGCAAAACTTCCATCTTGTGCTTCATGGTGGCACTAGAATTGAGAAATTCCACGCCATACAGGAGTGTAGGTATTACAATTGCTTTCGCCATCCTTCGTGTACTATATGGTGTAAGTCTGCCGCCCGGGAAAGACAGTCTTTTAATCCTGTCAAAGGCAGCTTGTGCAAGGGGGAGTCTGTTCACATAGTGGGTCTGCGTGCCATAGTTGTTTTCAAAGTGAAAACCCAGCCAGTTGACTACTTTGGGTGTGGGTTGTATGCATTCGCCGTCCACTACTATCGGATGTTCACTTCTAGATACTGTTTCCCTAGGGGTCCGCCCATGTATTAGGTCCTTTTTGTAGGTTGAAAATTCCAATCTGATGGAGGTCGCAATAGCTTTGGTCCTTATGAACGCTTCTTCTAAGAGTTTAGAGTTTTTCCACCAGGAGCTGGAACTGACTGTAATCTGAATATCATCGACATAGGACGAGATGAATTCTCTACTGGGATCTAGGCAGGCATGGAGGGGTTTCATATAGATCACAAAGAGTATATGAGAGAGGGGTGGACCCTGTAGTATTCCAGTGTTGATGCCCCTCATGTCCCTAGGAGAGAGTGGAAAAATGATCGCATATTGTTTGTAAGACATAAAAATGGATATCCACTTCACCATGTACTTGGGTACATCTCTAGTTTGTAGTCTTCACAACAGGGTAAATGTTAGGCATACCAGAAGGCTCAGGCTTCCATTAGTGAATAAAGACCTATAGTTACCCTATCTTAGGATTCAGAGTTCAAAAGAACAAGCCAACACCCCCCTCCTGCACCAGCATTGGGACGGCGCTACAACGGCAGACGCTGCCATAGTTGCATCCCCTCACCAAAGACAGAGTCATTGGAGCCCTCCTCGTAACCCCATATACGTCACAGCCGTCTGTCTGACTGGATCCCGTTCACAGGATATATGAGGAAAGACCTTTGGCAAGCTTATGCAAGTGGTTTGAGCCAGATCGGTCGACGTTGCATAAAGTTACTGAGCACTAAAGACAAGAGTTGCGGAAGTGGTCCCTAAGTAACGGGACATTTTTACTAATAATGGTTAAGCAACACATTCTCTACTCCAAGCTCCCACGATGAAAGTCGCAGAAGTAAATGGTGTTGTTGGATGAGGTAGTTTGAGAAATCAAGCATACCCGCACTGACATACGTCACTAGTATTCTTCGGATACTGACGGAATTATACAATAACGATATGACTATGGAGAGATAATGGCTATTGGTGCGATTATCGGGACAAGTATATCTTATGCCTTGCAGCTGTCGAGTGCAGAATACATCTGTAATGCTGAGAGCTTCGATAACAAAGCTGGCCCCTTTGTTGGTTCGATCATGGAGACCATTATGCGTATGCAAATGGTAAGCAAGACTCCATGCCGACGAAGATGGATCGTGACCAATTGACTGATGTGTGGGAGCATTGTCAGGAATAACTCCTGGTGTTGCGATTTGAAAGTCAAGTGAGGAAACAGAATTGTCAGGGTCAAATGGTGTTCGCACTCTTTGAAAAAACCAGAGTTTGTCAGTAGGTACTAAGTTAGTATGATAGTAGCCTAATTGGTTTACTTTAGGACTGAATACTTAAGGTCCTGGGTTCAACTCTCATCCGGATCATAGTTATTTTATACATGACAGAAGGATGCAGAGAGCTCTGAACTTAAGATCCTTTTGAGGGATACTTATGTAGCACAGAACGGAGAAGTGATTTTATTATAAAATTGTTTACACTAGAAAATCTTTTATCACTCTATTTACCTCTACTTTAGACATTGAGCCTTCCTAGACAATCTCCGTCTACCATTAAGATTATTGGCCTGAGTTATCTCGCAAGACTTTGAGATAGGCTTCTGCCTAACAGTAGAGTGGTCCACATTGTCAAATCCACTTTTGATATCAAGGAACATAGTGCTAGCTTTGAGGCCAGCACGCTGGGCTTCTTATACCCAATATCTTTGTGAAATGCCAGCATCGAAGATTGCTCTTTATGGTAGGCTACCTGTCTGCCTTAACAAGTAGAGTCTGTTGAGTTTGGCAAATTTGATGAGTCTCTGGTTAATAATCCTTTCCGCTATCTTCGAAAAGGTCTGCATGAGTGCTATTACCCTATAGCTCACGAAAGCATCATAGTTACCTTTGGCAGGTTTGGGGAGGAGAATGCCCAGCGAGTCTTTGGTGAGGGTGGGTGGATTGACCAGGCGAGTAGGTGGTTACTGAGTTTAGGGATAACATAGTGGTTGATGGTATGTATTCCCTTTCTAATGAACGCCGGTGGCCGTAGGGCAACCGGGTAGAGGTTTGGCGGGAAGAAATGTTGCATGATTGACTCGTTAAGCAAGAAGGCATTTGCGTGGGCGCGACTGCCTGGCACCATATCGCCTAGCCTTTTCTTGGTGAACTGATGTGCCGTCCAGACATCAAGAGACTATCCCTTGGGCGGTTTGAAACAGTAAAATTCGTAGCCAGGCACCCCAATCTGAAAAGAAATCCCAAATAGAACACTTGGTGCTTACATAACCTGCTAGTGATATCAAATTGCTGCAACCGATGAATATTGAGAAAAGAAAGTCAGACCAATACTCTCGAAAGGAAATGGTAAACAAGCTTGCGCCCCCATCCTCCATCTCCTCTACACACCCGGCGATTGAAATCTCAACACCACGAGATTATCACCACTTTTTGTTTTCTCCACCCCTCGCCATGAGCTCGCTCTAGGGGGTGGAGTCATACCTCCTCTACACTCCCCTTCCCTTAGGTTTATCCCTTTGGGCTTTCTTCACTCTGGGTTGATGGTTTTCGTCTTCTTTTGATGATGTTTCCTCTCCCTACCCGCTTTTGCTCTGCCTCGCTTAGAGCATCTGTACGGTCGGCAACACTCTCCTCAACGCCGATGTTACAGACGGCCGGGAATACGGTTTGCAGTAAGAGAAAACTTTCAACAGGCCACGGTCGATTTCTCTGTTCTCTCTTTTCTTTGAGAGTCTGTCTAGTCAGACACGAACGCGGTTACCGATAGTTTCCACGGCATAGAGTTGGGTCTACCCCTCCTTCTCCTCTTCTCCTCACGGTCGGATCGGCTGGCACCCTACTGCTTCTACACCCTGGGCCTCTGTTCCCTTCTGATCTCTGGGCTTGGGTGATTGTCATCGCTACGTGCGTGGCTTTTGCCTGTGTTTGGGGTAGGGGCTTGATGCCTGCCGCCTCTGTGGCCTCCGGGTGACATGCACTCCCTCCTGGTTTCGTTTCCGGTGGGCCTACGGTCGCTACTTCGCCCTGCCACACACTTCTGTTTGGGTTGGTTTCAGTAACCGATCTTTCTCTTGGTGGTCTTGTCTGCCCTTGGGTCCGGGACGTAAGAGCCCCAGGTAAATTTACCTCTTATGTATGATCATTGGCCTACGGCATTGTCCTGCTAGCTCCTTGGCCCCTCCCCTGCTGCGGCAGAATGGGGTCAGTCGTTGGGCTATGGGTGGATTGCTTATGGGTTTGGCTGGGATTTTTCTTCCTTGAGTTTGTTGAGGTTTCTGTACTTTCCTGTGTTGTTCACTGTTGGGGTGGGGAGTTTTTCTCATGGGCTGCACGTCTGTGGAGGTTTTTTGGTTCGTTGTATTCAGGCCTGTACGCTCTTCTGTAGTTTCTACCCATAGTACCGGGCGTTTTGGTGTCGGGCAGGGTCAGAGGGTTTTAGCACAATGCATGCAGGATGGACTGTAAGTGGAGGTTTTTCCTGTCTTAGAGTGATCTGCATACGGGAGTTTGTACCTTAAACAATACTAAAATAATACTAAGAAAAAAAAAGAAAAAAAGAAAAAAAGAAAAAAAACAAGCTCACGCCCCACTCTCTAACTAACATGTAGGGTAGGCCTGGAGATATATGATTCGGTCTAGCTAACAACTAGAAGGTACCCATCGTAAAGTGCCCAATTTCCACAAAAACCGGAAAGCTGGGTGCCTTAGACGGTATATCTCCTTGCTACATATCTGTAGCTGCCTATATCGCCTCCCCAGTACCAGGGTGCCCACACACTCTAAGGAAAATTCCAACTCTATGAAAGCTATCTACAAGTTCGACAGTATGAGACCTTTATGCCTACTCTCATAGTAATGGGGGCAAAGGGAGAAGCCACAGCCAGGTCCATTGCAGCCAAAGCGAGTAGAGGTTGCTCAGGTGCCTTTTTGGTTCATGCCACGTAGGGTAAACCGGCATTGTGTGCAAGCAATCTCAGAGGATCTTTGCCATGTAAACTAGTAGTCCATGGGTGGTCCCTCTGGGGCTGGGAGAGCTGTGTGTTACTGGAGTCGACTATACCGGGGGGTGGTAGATTTTCGTGTATAATAAGCCTTGCGTGGAGTGTGACCTTGGCGCCCATACTTTTCATGTAGTAATTGAGCTAGTAGAAGGCGAAATGATCGTGAGGTATTGTTGTACTGAAATAGGGAGGAGAGGCGGTGAGTGATTAGGAATGAATTGATAATAGTAGTGTCAACAAGCCAGTAAAATATAGGAGGCCAGTTGCCGAGACACTTGAGTTGAGTAAAATAATAACTCCGGTACTAATCAGCGAAGTCTACCCCAACCTTGTACCGATTATAGTCATTGGTAATGACTAGAATAGCAACATTTGAGCGCTCAGCTAGGCCAAAAACCCGGCGAATTGCAGGACCGTTACTGCTAGACATCTGAGGCTTTTTGCGTTCAACAATTACCCGCTCATCCAGGGTGTGAATAGTGGTCAAAAAATGCACAGCACTATTATCCTGCCATTGAACCCCTAAGACCTTGCCCCCCTGGCCTACTGGCCCTCCTGAGATCTCGTTCCATGGGATCCCCTTTCGCTCATCATGAAGCTGGACAGGAAATGCTCCAGCATTCACCCGTGCCGTTCCACATCCCCCAATACCTAAACTTTGAAGCTTTGTGAGAAGAGAGAGAGAGGGAAAATTATTATCCATGTAGATATTGAAGTGAAGCCCTGAACTATATAGAAGGGAGGTGGCTAATTGGAATACAGTTGAGCCAGTTGGAGTAAGGTCCTCCTGAAGAATCAAGCCCGCGCATGAATTTGCTCGAGAAGCGAACTGTTAGGCGAAAGCCTATCTCAAAGTCTTGCGAGATAACTCAGGCCGATAATCTTAATCGTAGACGGAGATTGTCTAGGAAGGCTCAATGTTTCAAATAGAAGTAGGTAAAGTGATAAAGATTTTTCTGACATAAAAACTTATATTGATAAGATCTCTTCTCCGTTGCTTGATGATGTTCAAATAGCTCGGGTGTAACGACCCTACGATAGGTGGCTACAATCACTATCACCTTAGCCCAAATGGTATACCAAGAGGTAACCAGAGGTGGTATGGTCTCGTATACTTAATACAAATAGCTGGTAAACCTAGGATAAGGCCTAGGGAATAGTTGAGTAGCC
>Ga0307509_10004087_pt1 | contig 21369 bp, 31 predicted proteins | sample 10_EM_MG_FD_202245 | JGI IMG/M metagenome (GOLD analysis project Ga0307509, IMG submission 202245) | Populus trichocarpa ectomycorrhiza microbial communities from riparian zone in the Pacific Northwest, United States - 10_EM | ecosystem: Host-associated > Plants > Roots > Unclassified | place... | reverse complement strand
GAAGATAGAAATAGAGAGCAACAAACTTGGCTTCTACAACAAGCAAGAAACAACAATCAAGAATTGTCAAGAGCAGGAAGGGTAAGAGCAGACACCAAGGACGACGTTATCCAAGAATGAGGCTTTTTGGGAACATGGTGTGTAGAGAGTGCAGAATCAGAAACAGGGATAGACATCTCGAAGTTGTACCTAGAGGAGACAACGGGGGGAACAAGAAGACAATTGACCGAAGTTCCGTGGAGGAGTGGAGCAACTATGGGGCCGTGTGAATTTTAGCACAGCTTCGGACAGAAAATTTAAAAGATAGTTACCCGCCAAAGTCTTCACCCGAGAGCACCCTAAGACCCTCTACCTAAAGGTAGTGGGCATATTCAATATTCAATTATCAACGCTGAGAATTTAACTCCGATATATGGCGCTTTCCCTGCATGCTATATCTTCAAAACATCAGGTCAGAGTTGTCAAACATCCAGCCCTCGCTTTGAGCCTGATGATAGTCGATTCCACTGTTCAGAGCGACCGCTGTGAACCAATAATATCGATTCTGGATCTCCCACTGGAAATCCAATGCGAAATTTTCATCCATGGCCATCGTGATAATTCCAAAAACGAGCCATCACGTCTACCAATGGAAGTCGTTTTATCCCATGTTTGCTCTGAATGGCGCAATATTGCCATCAATCTACCACCCCTCTGGACAGCCTTCAAATTCGACAGCCACCTTCACATATGCGATCCAGTCAACAAACTAGAGGAATACCTATGCAGATCCGGCACCCATTTGCTGGAACTCTACTTCAGCTTTTCAGCTTCCGATTATAAGTATAATCTCATCTGGAATCATAACTTTGACCGTGATCTTTCCTTGGTCAAGATTGCCATTGCCCACGGCTGCCGTTGGCATCAATTCACCTTATTTGCCGACGAGTTCATCCCGTCATTTGAATTCATCGACCTTTTTAACGAAATATATGTGCCTAATCTCGAGTATCTTGCCTTGTGCCTTTGGGACAATTGGCCCCCCGGAAATATTGGCCCGTTGGTTTTTGCTGGAGGTGCACCCAAGTTATCTGCTGTTAGGATTGACGCAACAGCCCCATTACATTTACCGCCGCCACTTTCCAATATCACCACTTTGACAATTCTACGCACAGACAATGACATACATTTCGAAATCCACATTTTTCACTCCATCTTAACGATTCCTACCTTGGCAAACCTTTCCATTGAGACCAGGAGTTGCCCCGACCCTTGGATATATGGCCCTCAAAATTTCCAAATGCCAAGCCTCAAAACCCTCCGAATCTCCCAAGATTCTAATATCCTTGGCATGCTCTCGTCCATAGATGCCCCTCTTCTCGAAACACTTGTGCTCCACAATATGGACCTGACGAATGTATCCATGGTCCAGGATATCTATAGCATTACTGAGTTCATCCGACTTGACACCATTGCCCTTCTTGACTGCCACTATTTGGTTGGAGAGGACGTGAATAGAGTTGACATGACTCTCAATGCACTTGCCTGCCGTGCCACGCACATCATCATCTCGAGCCATGGCGGTCCATCGTTCATCGAAAACGGCTCAAATATTCTGGACTTCAGCCAATATGGGTGGGCCAGATTGCAATGTATCACTTTTGATCTCTCGACATCCTCCCGTCTAGCGCCGTACATAAAGATTTTTGAATGTTCACCACCCTCAATCACTGTCCGCGTTGTCGAGCCTTTACTCAACCAATGGGCAAGACTCCCAGGTGGCTTAACGAGACTTGAAAGGGTCTGCCAGTGCAAGCTAGAAACCATGAAAGTTGGTGACCTGATGATGGATGAGCCGTGGCCAGCTCCTGGAGGATTATTTGAGGAGGATGGGAATCTCAAAAATCCTTTCATTTGGGGAGAAACCTTTCGTGCGAAAGGACCAGACTGGATTTTGGGAGAGTAAACTGGAGAGTGATTCGATCTTTTTCGTGGGTGTCACTTCATGCTGTCATCCACAGAACCGGAATGAATAAATTTGCAGGGCGTCACAGATGGATAGAAATTTGTATGCGTGACCAACTGACAGACGGTTGCAATCTGTTGTCAATGATATCACTGGGAGCGAGCGCCCAGGATCTAGATTATTTCTTCCAAATGTCATTTCATTTATTGAAGCTTATTCTGGTGCTTATCTGGAGGTTATAGCTATGTAATCTTATGTAAAGGAGAAAAATTGTTCTTATTCAAGTTATTGAGTGGGCCAAATTCCGTCAATACAAGGGGATTGATTGAGTTAAGGCTCTAAACAACTATCAAAGAGAACCAGAGGCAAGGATCCAAAGATACTCCAGTCTAACATGTGGAATCTACTGTGGACAGGCTCAGTTTCATATGGAACCGAACCGAGCTGGGGTTCTTGATTGATTCCAATGATAATTATCGACTCATGGGAAACATAGATGCTGTAAGGATCTCTTTGGATAATTATCATACTATCGAGGAATGCGCACACGCGGTAGCCGGTCCTGGTGGTAAAAAACAAGGATTACAAATTATCAGACCTGAATTCTTCTGTCAGGCTCCTGCAGATCCGCGTTTCGTGGTATCAGGAGGAAGTGTGTGACCTCGGCTGTTGTCGAAACTTGACGGTGCGCGACATCGGCAGTGTACTTATCGGAGGCGAGAAGCTTGGAATATTCATACTTGCAGAACACACGCTGTAAAACGCGTTCGATCGAAAGCTGGAAATGCCTCGATTGCGGTAATAACTTATTAACTTTGATATCTAGTTGGGGGTAAAATCTTAGTTTGTCTGTGGAAGAGGTTGAAGAAATAGAGAAAACTTTGTTCCGACTTCAGTCTCTATCCATGTACGCATCTCTAAGCTAAAAGACCTGGCCGACCCAAGAAAAGAGGTTGCTCCATTTGGCGGAGAAGTAACGAAAAATAGGTCTGTTGCTTGGTGCTGTGGAGTTTATCACCAGAATTTCACCATACCACACTCACCAATTGGAAGCGCTATCGCGCTTATAGAAAAGCAAAAGCGAGTTCAAGTGGCCAGATGTTGGCAGGATATCAAAGGCCTCAAGGTCAATAAGAATTCGAAAGCTCCAACGGTCCTCCCCGATTGCGGGTTTTCAGGACTGATTGAGGATAACAATTAGACACTGTGCTTGCAGTTATTGGCGACCATCATTCTGTTGAGGTTGGCAATAAAGGATCCAAAGTCGGTATTTGTCCATATCAGCGGTGTCGAACCTAAGACTCTCAGACACCACGAACCCAGGAAAAGATATCTCGGTTGAGACCAACAACTAGAAATTGACTGGTAGCCTGATTTGTTCAGTATTCATGGTTATACAAGAGAGGAATCAAAATGTTTGAATATCAAATGTTCATTGAAGCATAGTTGGAAAAGTGTAGATGATAATAAGAACCTACAAAATATTTGTATGTCCCAAAACTACGAGCGCTGTGTGATAGATCACTTTTGGTGATGGCACGACGCTCAACTCTGAAGAGACTTTGCAAGCTCGAATCCCCGTTATTCCACCCAACTTCAAGACGAAGCTGAGCAGCAGAGATATCGTGCCGATTGATCTTCCACGAACGTAACAGGCCTCGAGTGTAAGGGTATCCAAAAGGAAAACTGAGGCCTTGACTATGTCCATGGGGGCGATGTCGCTGGGAAAGGGAACCCCGGTGGAAGAACTCAAATGCAAGGGAAATTTTTCGAACGAATAATGGATTGAGATAGTGGAGGGACAGACGAGTATCGACAAGGTTTTTCAACGAAAATAATGTTCCCACGATTCCCCTCCAAACACAACCATCGCGGTCTTCTTTCTTTCTTCTTCCAACCACAGCTGTTGAGCTCCAGAATATGTTTATATTAACACGCGCTGCTTGAGACTATTCTTCAATATCTATTTTTTTTGCTCCCAATCCCCAAGGATGACTCCCTACTTGAACGATTCACCTGAATTGCGATCACACATTCGCAATCTGCTTTACGATTATTCAAAGTTGCATTGTACGACTAACTATTTAACTTTTACGGAGGATCTGGTTTCTGAGGTGCGTACAACTGAAACCTCTTATACTTTATCTGACTCTTCGTTGATTATTTAGTTCATTGAGGACTTGAAGCCGATTCCGCTCACTGATCCATACTCACTCGTTAGGCCCATTGACCCCTTCGACGCCTTTTCTCAGCTTCACGGAATAGGATCACTTGAACCTTATGATGAAATTCCGCAAACAACAAACGATGCCAGATTATATCTCAAAAACGTTATGGGCTCAACCCGAGGCAAACCCAAATCGGAGAAAGTTGTGTGGAACGATGACTGTGCGCCGTTTGCCACCGCGAAGATTATTTTTGACCCTCTTCACCATAGACAACTTGGATCCACCTTACGAACCATTTTTACCTGCCCTGACGCGTCGTGCTCGTCAGAGTACGCCGAAACTAGGCACGAAACCAAAGGCTCCAGCGACGGTGTCTTATCAAAATCTCTTAAAGTCCCAGAAAATCGACACCCTCTTCGTGGAACCCATTGAAGAAGAGAAATTGGTTCCAGAGGAGGTTTTGTAAGCACTTCTAATATCCTAGTTAAATATATGCTCTAATGAACCTGCGTCAGGCAAGCCAACTTTCAAATTGATTCAACCGACCTCCCAAATGTTCGGGCCCTGCTACAGAAAACTACGGATATGCGCCGTCTCCATAAATCTCACAAGAATAAATATTTGGATCCCGATTTTCTTCGGAATGACGTGTCGCCCACGATGGAATGGCCTGAAGAACTATTTATTCCCATTTTTCCCAGGTCGCGACTTCCAAGGTCTGGTGGACCTCCTTCGGCCCAAGCTAATATGGCTGGACGCAAGTCATTTGTCGATATTCCATCCACTGTGATGAACAAGATCGAGGTTGAGGATCCTGATGGTGACCTATCTAGGCAGAACTTGGTCATCGTCGATGGATGGGGTCCTTAACACTTATTCTCGTCGAAGCCTTCTCTGACAACCTAATCATCAGAAACAATTAGATCCTCCCCACCTTCATCGCAGTCATCGAAGCATACCGACGAAGAAGACCAACTGGACGAAATGTTCCTTTTATCATCTCCAAACACAGAGCCGAGCCACTTGGAAGAACCTGTCAAGATGGGTTTGTTTATCCATTTCAACTTTTTTACTCTCTGCTATTGCTCATCGATATGGATTAGAGGAAATCATAATGCCTCGTTCGCGAAAAATTGGCGGTTCCAGTGGAATTACGCCACACATCCTAGCCGGTAAAACGTATGCATCTCCATTCATTATATCGGTTGTGTTCTAATATATATGCACAGACTCGGATCTTTTCTGGCTCCTCTTCTGCCGCCACCCAACCCGAATTCCTGGGGTTCCGCAGAGGAGCCGACCTTGAATGAGATAAATATGCGATCGTCGCCAATACCATCTTCGCTCTTCGGCCAGCCGCCTTCGGTGGTTGAGCTCAACACAATGAACAACGATGCCAACATTCAAGGTCAAGACCTCGATGTGGAGCTAAAAAGGCTTTACAATGGACACGAACTCAATAACCCGATCATGAATGAGGCGATCGACGACAAGCAGGATATGCTAATGGAAGGTCAGTGTGATCCGAGAATCTCTGGAAATACCCCAATTCTTATGTTGAATTAAAATTGTGCAGTTCCAGCCTTGCCAGCCCCCAACGTCCATAAGCCGAATGGGATGCACATTGCAAAATCTTTCGGCGAATTAGTCGTCTCAGTCAACTCCTCCAAGAATGCAAAAGGAGGTCCGCCACCAGTGATGCATAGATGCTTAAAGAAAGTGAAAGGATGTCAATCCCTTGGGATCGCTTTATCTTGGGTGTCAGTTCTTCCTCTTATTTTTTTAGTCATTTCGCGTGGTTAACGTGAACCGTCTATCAGACCTTTTACCGTGGACAAGAAATTACCGACGGTCGCTGAGCTCATCGGAGTAAACGACCTATTTGATAAGTCCCATGCAGCGGAACAAGAAGAATCGGTCAAAATCGAGACTCTGCTCAAGTCCTTGGATCTTGAGAATGCCGACATACAAGTGTCTCTTTCCACTGACTCCGCTCGTTTTGCTTCTTTCGACAACTCGCGCATATGTCAACTCAGCGATGCGTTTGATGACTTCCACATTGTGATGAATCGCCAGGAACGTCGACGGCTTGCAGCTTTGGAAGGCAGAATTGCGGATCAAGGGATAGATGACACCGAGAATGGCGAGGTTAGAGGAGCACAAGCACAAGATTGCCATCAACAACAGGATCATCTGTGCTATGACTCTCAAGAGGGGTTAGAGGACGAAAGGCCTCATAAACGGCCTCGGCTTGAGAACAATAGCTTTGAAGGTCGAGCGACGACGATTCCGCAGGACGATGCAAACTCTATTTCTCGCCAACTATCGATGCACGATCGTCACTGGCCCGAAGCCGACTCGCCTACTCTTTTCATGGCGGACGATGACAACAAGGAGAACTGCCCCCCGCTTTCGTCATCTCTTTCCAGGTTGATGGATGACACGGAGGATTATCAAATGTCAAGTGATGGTTTCCTGGGGTCATCGTTTGAACCTGACGCGGGCCCCTTTGGTCAAATGGAAGATCAGCAAGAGAGCTTTGAAGCGCTCTCGTTCGGTTCTCGTCAACCTCCTTCGCAAGCGAATTTTTTCCAGTACGATCCTCATGGATTAGACACTCTTCCTCGCGGCCAGGACACATTTGGCGTCGAGTATATACCGGAAGACATTCCTATGGACGAAAATGAAGACCCCTTGCCAGAACGTGGAGTTGACCTCACCCTTGCTTCCGAGCCTGATATCGCCTCTCAGGCACTTGGAATATTTGCATTCGCTCATCTCCGTGCGAAGAAGGTCTCTGAGCATCAGCCGGCTCCTGTCGTTGAGCCTATCACAGTTCCAGTTCCGGCTTCGACTTCAAATGAGACCCGGTCCGCCCCACCAGAGCTGTTTGATCAAAACACCCTTCGCCTTCCAGATGTCATTAACCCAGCGCAGTCGGTCCATCGATACATGGCATCTCTTGAGTTTATCCAAAAGCATGCACTTGTCTGTGCCCTTCGCTCGAGCGAATGCTCTGTCGAGCTGGTTGAACGGCAAACGTTGGGTGGGGTGGATCTTATCGTGGATCCGCACTGCGCCATCATTTTCCTGTCTCTTTTCACACTTGCGGCGAGGTGTGATGCATATACGGAACGCATCTCGCAGCAGTCTTGGAAGTTCTCTCAATTGCTTGTCGTATTCGAAGCGTATCCCGAGCAGCGATCCAAGAGGTCTTTCGCGACTAAAAGTCGTGGGTCCACCAGTGGTGGTGCGTCGTCGTCGTCGTCGGAGTTGTATGCGTTTACACCACCGATTGTCAAGGCGATCAAAAAGTTTAGGAGGGATGTGAATATTGCGGATGCGTGTGGCACGAAGTGTCCTAATACTAAAGTGGAGTATGCTTTTGCGAATACGGTTGATGAGGCTGCGTTGTTGACGCGGTGGTTTGGAGAGATGGCGGAGGAGGTAGATGAGACGGGTGGTGTGGTTTGGGGAGAGAGAGAATGGCTGGCGGTGGATTTTCTGGAGGTATGAAATTCTTATCTTTTTGTTTATTGGCTGCTGGTCATTGAACGATTTTTTTTTTTATGACAGGATGAAGAAAATTGTTTAGCAGGGATAAGCGGGATGAATAATTTCTCAGCATCGATTATTCTATGCGAAATGTCGCTCCAGGAGTTTGTTGAGATGTCACCAGAAGATCGTATGCATGGATTTGGTGGATACATCGGAGTGGAACCGATGGTAGGCTTTTATTCGTCGTTTAAATGATTTCGTTGTTGACTTGTTTTGGGACAGATGAATTGCAATGCAGATCTTGGGGCGCGAGTTCAGGCGATGCAGTCCTCGACCATAGGCTCAGTGTCGGAATTGGAGGATGACACATAAAAGGCGCACTCTCCTATTGTGAAGAAGTGGTTTAGTGTGTAAATTGATACCTCCGAGTCGCAGCCTCCTGCTACCTCATCTTATTTGTGCTTTGCAAAGGTGAATATGTATCGAGTGCTTCCGATGTTTATTGGTATGGAATATGGAAGAAGAACTGCCTGAAATTGGTGTTTAAATCGTTGGACATTTGATTGTTATGGCGCTGCAATGTTTGCCCGCATCGGCCAACACTTGCTCTGAACCTGAGAAAAAAAGCTGTAGTCATGTAAAACATTTCTCAGTCATGTATGAGATACCCATGCGAATAAGCTACCTTAAGGGAGTCTGTGTCCCACTGCTGCCGCTGCTACTACTCCGCCCATTGCCATTGCTGCTGCTTCTCTGCCTCAACCATTTTAACACGAGTGTCCAGAACGCCGAGAATAATCCAAAAGGAGGGAACAGCCAACTCAGCCGCCACAACCAGCCGGCTCTACGCTCAAGGGTTCGTATTAAACCTTCTACTTGTTCAACTAGCTCCTGTTCTGAGCCAGAGTTGTCGATGACGATGTCTGCATAGGAGATTTTCTGAGCTATTGGTAATTGAGAACGGAGGCGTGCAGATGCTTCCTCCCTTGTTGACCCATCTCGCCGCATGAGACGTTGGAGTTGCAGAGTATCGGAGCTAAATGAGATAGATTAATGTTTGGTCGAAAGAATTGAGGAAAGCTACTCACCAGTAGACGACAACTACCAAGCCTACCCATTTCCAAAGGCCACCTTCAATCAGGAGCGGTACATCCATCACACAGTACTTGTGCCCTTTTATCCAATAACCTAGCATCTGCCAAAGCATAGCCTTCCTCACAGCAGGGTGTACGATTTTATTCAATTGTTTCCTCTTGGCTTCGTTGTTGAAGATGATACTGCCCAGTTTCTTTCGGTCGAGGCTGCCGTCGGGGAGGAGAACTTCATTTCCGAATGTTGCCTTTATCTTCGCGAGCGCGGATGTACCGGGTTCAACGACTTGACGGGCTATTATGTCGGCGTCGATAATTGGGACGCTCGCGGCTTTGAGTAGCCTCGAAACTGTTGATTTGCCGGTGGCGATACCTCCTGTCAGCCCGATTACTGTTTTATCACATCAGAAAGATGAAAGACAGACTAAAGAGCTTTTCTCACCAAGCATTGTTATGCGGTTAATGGCTATTTCGTGCTGTCCATCTACGATAAGGATGAGTGATGTAGCCGGGAGTCGGGAATGCGACTTCCGAAATCTAATACTGCCAAAAGTCAGCGACATATATTGAATGTGTGGACAGCCAGGGAGCAAGCAAAAACTACCTTTACCTCTCCACTGGTCAAAGAAAAAAAAATCGTAGAAGACAGAAATTGGAATCAATGTCTTGATTTCGAGCAGACGTCGTCGCATCTCAGAAAGTTCCCACGGCTCAAGTACACCGTTAGCACCTCCATCGTGTCGTCGACATCGCCCACCATGGCCTCATCATCGGACTCGTCATGCTATACCGTCGTATTCGAGTCTACAGCAGAATACCCGTCTCCAGCGGAACTGCGCGCGGGCCTTGAGAAAGGCTCAGATGAGGTCAAAATCGACACGTTGCGAAAGATCATCGTGTCGACTATCAATGGAAACCCCCAAGTGAGCACTCTATGGCGCCGTTTTTTGTGGAAAATTAGCTCAATATCTGGATAGCCAACATTGATGATGCCGATAATCCAATTTGTTATGCCTTCACGGAACAAGCAACTCAAGAAGCTTTTGCACTTCTATTGGGAGGTTTGCCCAAAATATGACGAAAATGGGAAGCTGAAGCAGGAGATGATTCTTGTTGTGTGCGTGTTGACACCATCTTGCCTCGATTTTAAACTAACGACGCCTATGAGTATAGCAACGCGATCCGCAATGACCTGGTATGTTTCCTTCACCTGATATCTGTTCTGATGGCTCAACGTCGAAAAGCAACACCCAAACGAATATATTCGGGGCGCAAGTCTACGCTTCCTCCAAAAAATTGCCAAGGATGCTGAACTACTGGAACCTCTGATACCTACGTGCCGCGCATGCCTCGAACATCGACATTCATACGTCCGCAAAAACGCAGTTTTTGCCTTGTACTCCATCTATCGCGAATTCGAAAACCTTATACCGGATGCTGCAGAGCTCATGCATACGTTCCTCATTGCCGAGAGCGACTCTTCCTGCAAGCGCAATGCCTTCGTTTTCCTCGCCCATTGCTCGATGCCCAAGGCTGTTGAATACATCATCAGCATTTACGATTCCATCGGTACCTTGGACGAAGCTCTTCAAATGAGCATCATAGAAATTATCAGATTAGACTGCAAGAGTGATTCAGCTCAACGTGTACGTGTTTTGCCAGATTTTGAATTTAATCAACTGATAGCCTGCTTAGCCACGCTACATTCGTTGCATCTTCGAACTACTCAACGCCTCCTCCCATGCCGTAAAATATGAAGCCGCCACCACCCTAACCACTCTCACCCAAAATCCTGCCGCTGTTAAAGGTAAGTCGAAGGTCGCCCAACTATCCACCTTTACTCTCTGATGCCTTTTATCAGCCGCTGCCTCTTGCTTCATCACCCTTGTTCTTAAGGAGTCTGACAATAATGTGAAGCTAATCGTGCTGGATCGCCTGGATAACCTTCGTGCTAAACATGGTCATGTTCTCGATGGACTGATTATGGACGTCCTCCAAGTTTTATCAAGGTATCTCTATTCCCGTGAAACTTCTTTCCAACATTTCTAAAGGAAAAAAACTGAATGTTCCAGTGCCGATATGGAGGTTCGACGTAAAGCAATTAGCATTGTATTGAGCATGACTTCGACAAGAAATGTGGAGGAAGTCGTCTTGTTCTTGAAGAAGCAACTCCAGAAGACACAAGAAGCTGACTTTGACAAGGTAACTCGTAATTTTGTAACGCTGAGCGGTCTGCTAATAACCTTGTTGTTCACAGGCGCCAGAATACCGACAACTCTTGATCCAATCCATCCACGTCACCGCTGTTAAATTCTCAGAAGTGGCCGCTAGCGTCGTTCACGCTCTGATGGAGTTTTTGGGTGACTCTAACAATCCTTCCGCTCTCGACGTCGTGGCCTTTGTTCGGTATGTGTTTCTGTCCATTGTCCGCAACCCATCTAGATTTTTTTTTAAATGACATTCTGTGCTAACAGCGAGGTCGTCGAGAAATTCCCCCATCTTCGAGCCACAATCTGCGAGAAGCTCATTTCCACTCTCTCTGAAATCAAATCCGGCAAGGTCTTCCGTGGAGTTCTCTGGATCCTGGGTGAATATGTCGAATCGATCGCCGATATTCAAAGTACAATGCGGGAGATCCGAAAGGTCATTGGCGAAATTCCGATCCTTGCGTCTGAACAACGGCTCCTGGATGAAGCTGGTGGCAATGCCGAAGAAGAGGAGGAGAAGGAGAAGCCCAAGGAGGGCGGCGGAAGCAGACCCAAAGTTTTGGCTGATGGCACATATGCGACCGAGTCGGCGTATACAAGCACAGGTGCAGCGAGGCTGGAGGCGGTCAAAAGTGCTGCGAAGCCGCCATTGCGAAGTATGTCTTCCATGTTGAAAATTTCTACATCTCAGATTTCTGATTCGTTTTGGGCAGCTTTGATCCTTGGGGGGGATTTCTTCACAGGGGCGGTCCTTGCAGCTGCGTTGACGAAGCTTGTCCTTCGTTTCGATGATGGCTCTCAGGACAAGGTATCCTCCAACACCTTGCGAGCCGAGGTTTGTTAATTTTTTCCTTCGCAGCGTAAGATATCTTCTAACCGACTCTCAACCAGGCGATGTTGATGATGACATCGATCATCCGAGTCGGCCAGTCCAAGTTTGTAACCGTACAGATCGACGAAGATTCCAACGAACGCATCATGAACTGTATCCAGACGCTGAGCGAGCTGGAGGCACAGCCTGCGGTCAACGAAGTCTTTTTGGAGGACACGAAAATGGCTTTTTCAAAAATGTTGGGTGCTCAGGAGGTTTGTTTTATTCTTTATTTATTTTGGTGGTTACTCCGTATTGACATAGGTATTTGGTTCATCTAGAAACGCGCGTCGGAGAAGAAGGAAGCCGAAATGACAAAGGAAGTCGCTATCCAAGTTGACGACCTCTTGTCGTTCCGACAATTCTCGAAGAAAACAGCAGATGATGCCATCGATGTGAGTCACTTGCACCACACGTTATCTTGCTCATAATTCTGAATAATGTTGAACCTTAGTATGACGAGGATGTTGGTCGGGCGACTGGATCGGGCGAGGTTCAGGAGGACTTCATGTCGAATCTTAGCCGTATTTCTCAATTGACTGGTTAGTTCAAATTCTATCTCTTACCAAATCATTTTCGGCTCACGACTGCAGGTTTCTCCGATCCTATTTACGCTGAGGCCTACGTCAAGATGAACGGATTCGATATCCTTCTCGGTCAGCTATTCCTTTATTCCATGAATCTTGGGTATTAACCAATTCCGTGTAGATGTTCTCCTTGTCAACCAAACCGGCAACACCATGCAGAATCTGTGCTTGGATTTCGCGACTTTGGGTGACCTGAAGATCGTCGAGCGACCTACAGTCTATACCATTGCTCCTCATGGATTCCAGAGCATCAAAGCCACCATTAAGGTATCGTCAACGGAAACCGGAGTCATCTTTGGAAGCATTCTGTGGGAGGGTCCCAATATGTCCGAGGCGTGCGTAATCTTGAACGATATCCATATCGATATTATGGATTACATCAAGCCTGCGTACTGTAACGAGGCCCAGGTAATCTTTTTTTCTTTTTTTTTCGTCCTATGTTTCGGCTACCTATTTACTCTCCTCTTCTTGATATAGTTCCGCAGTATGTGGACTGAGTTTGAATGGGAAAATCGCGTCAACGTTAACAACCCCATGTCGTGAGTTTCCTACCCTTTTCATCGTCGTCGTCTGCTTTCATTGACCTCGAGGTCTGATAGTGATCCGCGGGAGTACCTGAAGCACGTCATGAAAGCCACAAATATGTCATGTCTGACTCCAGAGGGCGCGACTTCAGGTGAATGTGACTTCCTGTCCGCGAACATGTACGCCCGAAGCCTTTTTGGTACGTTTTTTTTTTCCTTGGTACAAAAGTTTTTTTTTTTTTTGACACACGCCTTTCCAGGCGAGGATGCACTGGCTAACCTCAGTGTAGAGCGAACGGAAGCAGGCACCATCACTGGCCATGTCCGTATCCGTAGCAAGACGCAGGGTATCGCTCTCTCGCTTGGTGATCGGATTACGATGGGTGTGTTCTTACTTTATCTGGAGAGAAAAAGAAATACGCTGATCTCTTTTCCATAGCGCAAAAAGACAGCAAGCCATTAACGCTGTGATTAGTCCTGTTCGCTCTTTTGTCTTTTGATTGGGATGTCTCGTGTAGAATTCCTGTCCGTTCTTAATTTGGAAACATTCATCTCCAACCTTTCCCAACACAGCTTTGACGTTTGATCTTTTGCAGTCTTTTTCCCATTCCGTCAGGGAAACCCCTAGAAGTGCCGATTCTTTAATCACTTTCGAGTCATACAAACCGTATTACGCACCTCAGAACTCACTGATCGTCGCTCTTGGGTGGCGAATGGTTCCGGGGTACTCTCACACTCTGACTTAAGACTCACACGCTTGTGTGTCCAATTTATTGATGACTCGGTTGACATAGACTCCGCAATCTTGAATGATCGTGTCCAAAACGAGGGCAAATTTTTGGTAAGTGCTACGCTTGATCCTCGCTAAGCTGCAGTGGACATCTTTGCATGACAGAGATACACAAAACTTCCTGCAATATGCCCCACTAGCCAGATGTCGTCAGAGTGGTGCTGAATGCTTCAGCGACGATCGCTCCATCACGTTCTCCGTGTTTGGCACCAGAGAACACTTGAGGCTTTTGAATTCCCCATGTGGATTGAGCCTTGTAAGTCAGGCCTCCATGCCCACATAAGAAATCAGGATTCATTGATGATCCTTGTTCTACGTGTATGGATTTTCCACGTTCAATCCAAATTCCCCGAGTTGAAATTTATTTTTTTGTCAATGAATATGCAGATTGATTGATGGGCGCTTAGATAGCAAGCCAGCACGTGTTCCAAGTTAACGGTCAACTGACATTCTGGACATTCCAATTTCAATGATATGTCAAAACTTCGTTTCGGCCTAGAATCAAGGTGAAATAACTCCCATGTTTAGAATATTACAGGTATCGGCCCAATGCCGCCGCACAGATCCTGAGAAGATAGGTTGAAGTCCCACTTGAAACCACGAGCCCTCTTGTTGTTCAGGAAGCGGCGAATCGACGATAGGTATGTGCCCTTCAAGTTAATTCCCGAGTCACATTCTTCTTTATCCCGAGTCATTTTATTTTCTAGAGAACCAATGGAACGGGTGGGTCAAACTAGACTCGGATTGATTCGACTCATGGCATGTTACTCGTGCTACTACTTTCGTTGTTAACTATCCCTACCGCAGCAATTATTGTATCTTTCAAGCACTATAAAGTTGACCCGCTAATCTTTGATCCATTTAGCGACTTGTATCCGCGACGATGTCATCTTCTCGCCACCCCCATCTCCCCCAGCCACCACAAACCTCAGTCAGTCGTAGCGTCGACGTCGCCCCCTTAATTCTTGGCCACCCAGCAATCAGGCTACTAAAAGCCTTGATAGGGAATCCACCGCGCACCGCCAATCTTGACCCTCTTACATTTCCTGCAGGTACTGTAGGAAATATCAGGAAATCCCAGGAGATTCAGATGCAGACAAACCTCATGGCATCGGTAAGACGCGTATTCATACTTTACTTCGATTTACTCATGAATCCACTTGATAGACGCAAAGATCGAACTCTGGTGACGCCCGGAACGACTTGGTCACAGCTTACATGTATAGCCTTGCCTTCAAGGTACCACGAACTGTTTCGAATGTGGAAACTTTCAGGGACCCCTTAGACCTCGTCAACCACGACAATTTACGAGGAGCTGATGAATACTTCTCGAGGCCCCTCCCCCCTCCTAGCAAGAAAGCATTTCATGTGCGTCGCTTTTTTCCCTTTCAGTTCATCTCAGCCTGAAACGGAGACGTCATTAGGTCGGCGAAGAAGAGTTTTACGTCGTGAAGGATTTCTTTGTTCATAAAAAGACGGTTACGATCAAGGCCGGGACCAAAGTCAAGATTATAACTAAAGGGAAGTCGAGAAATGTGAGCTAATGTAAGATTCTTTGTTTGCAACTACATTTAATACTTTTATTCTGCTAGGGTTTATCCTTGAGCCACTTGTATTATGGCTTTTCTCGCATCGTTCTCACGAAGGAGGAGGTCGATTATACTACCGACTACGTTGGTACCGACAACTTTTCCCTCCTGGTCACTGCTACGTAGATGGCTGGCCCTCTTCACTGGCACTTTAAAGCCCAAATACTGTAACTTGACAAATGCACACAATCTACTCATTGTGACCTAGCACATCAGCGTCTATGTTGCTCCTGAAAAAATGAGATGCGAACGGAAGATAATTGTCCTATTTTCTTGCTATTATTTCTCCAAATGCACACTTCAAGAACCACGGAACTCATGTTCATGGCACGCATTTTTGCTTCTGTTGTATATTTAGAACCGCAGGGAAGTTTGCTTTGCAGGAGAGATGCTTAAAAACCAATCGATCGTCACAATATCATTTGTAAAGTATACTAACGCAGAGAGGACACTGTGCCTGCCACCCGGAGGGGAAATCCGCAGATAATGAGGGCCCACCGGAGTATCACTCTTGTGCGGTACACGAGAGAAGCACCCCAAGGGCGTGAGCATAGGGGGAGTATAATACTGACCGCGAAGTAGGAGAGTGGGCGATTACGATATCTTTCCCACTTCTTGACTAATGAAGCTGGGATATTAGACCAACGATCATACTTATAATAACGGATTGTAGGACCACTGCCCCTTCTAGCTGCATGCTCGGCTAGTTGGTCCTGGGTCATTTCCGACTGGACTTCGTCCAGGAAGGACAGTGCTTCTTGTGCAGTGAATCTATCAGTTACATGAGGAGTAACCATTCCGTCTAAGAGCGGAGCAAGGAGTGGAGTAGATGAACAAAGGTGCTGAGTTGGTAACCAGTCAGCGAGTGATGCAAACAAGAACGAGAAACGGCTTACCTGAAAGGTATAGGCGAGTTCTATGCCCAGGCAGCCCACATCATAGGCGAACGGGTTGAAGTCAATTTGTCCACATAACGCCTCGTATGGCTTATCCCATACCCCAGGATTTATCTCTGCGATCGGAAGACGGAAAGTTTCAATGGAAGCGTCAGGAGGAAGCAACATGGACCAATCAAAATCGTTGAGCGCATAATCTAGCCGACCGGCTTTGCGAAGGTCCGCACGCATATCCCTTTCTGACATGGATGTACAATCATCTAAGCAAGAAAAATGGTTGGTGAGAATATTTCCATCGCAAATATCCTGCAGGAGTTGTGATTAATAGGTGTGGGTTTAAAAGGCGGTTCAGTTGACTAACACGGTGGAAGATTCGTCGATTGTGCAAAAACACAAGTCCCTAATGACATGCAGCGTCAGATTCCGGGTGGCCTTATGGAAAAGAGTGGAACAAACCTTGAGCAAGCATCGAATATAATGGAGGACGTCTCCTATTGTTTCAAACCAAGAATAAATTGCTGTGTCACCCCACCTATCACTGAAATTTGAGTAACGTAAAGCTTATATATCTACGCCCAACGTACCTTGGAAGGACGGCAAAGTGGAAGACGCCAAAAGGAAGCATGTCAAGTACCGGTATGACACCTTGAAATTCTTGTATTAGATCCTTGTCCTGATGAAGGGAGTTAAGAACTCTGAACTCTTCCGAGTCCGATAGCAACACTTTGATGACAACGTGTCGTAATTCAGAGTCCTGCGCCAGTGCAATACGCGGCTGGAAGAGAATACACTTAGAGAAAGGGTGATACGAGGGGAGATGCTTACGTGACATTGTTGGGTAAGGGCGCAGGTCGGCTTACATTTCTTACACCCACCGGTGTAGCAGTAAGGATAGCGAACTTCACCAGAGAATTTATACATGGGTTCTTGACGCATAGGAGCAACCTCTCCCTCCTGGGTAGTTTTGTTGAGAATGTATCCTCGTTCTGCAAACCAGCTTCGCATGGATTCCCACCATTGCCTTCTTAGGTCGTAGTCTTCAGGTTCTGCCCGTATGTCGGTTTCTGAAGGCTGTCAACATTCCATAATTTAAGAAAAAGATGCTAAAGCAAGGTTGACCTCATACCGCTTCCATGTCGATCCGTCACGGAATCAAATGAAAAATTGGAAGCTCCAAAAGTCGATAGTTCGAGGTTCAAATTATACGATCGGATATTCTTGAGCACAGCTGATTCAGAGGCAGTTTTAAAACTTGTGGAGGGCGAACTTCGAAGGTAATGATTAATTATCAATGATTTCATGGCTGGGCAAACGCGCACGCGTTCAATTCAAACAAGACCACGTGATTTCTCCGTGTGCGCGAGTCGACTGTATTTTCTTTATTACCATTAACACCTTACTCAGGAGCATTTTCTTCCCGCAGTATGCCCACTGCTGACATAGGTTCTAAATTTTATAATTCTACTTGACTAGTAATATGATGCGATCCTACCTGACCTTTTATATATGTATCCCATCTCTGCAGTGTCTAATTGCTTCGGACCACATCACACTTCATAAGAGGGAGCATAGAGAGGAGCGAAATTTTTATAATAAGCAGAAGATATAGCTTACCAGCCGAAAAGGTAATTTGCACACGAAGAAGGCGTGTCGAAATACCTGTCTTGTGTGATACACGAGAGAAATACCCCATGGGCGCAGGCACAAGCGGTATATAATATACTTGGCAATATACGAGGGTGGACGCTCTCGATATCGGCCCCATTTCTCGAGTAATGTAGGTGGGATATTTGACCAACGATCGAATTCATCAAAGGGAATGCATTGGGACCTTATACTTGGACGTTCGTTAAGTTGGTCATTGGTCATTTCCAATTGGGCATCGTCCAGAAAGGTCAATGCTTCCTGTGCAGTGAATCTATCAGATACATGAGAATTGACCATCCCACCTATAAGCGGAGCAAGGAGTGGAATAGATGGACACAGGTGCTATGTTGGGGTACCAATTAATAGATGTCACAAAAAAGGGGAGAAGGAGCTCACCTGGAAAGTATAAGCGAACTGGATACCCAGACAGCCCACATCGTAGGCAAATGGGTTAAAATCAATCTCGCCGCATCTCGCCTCATACGGTTTATCATCCACCCCAGGGTATATCTCTACAATCGGAAGACGGAAAGTTTTGAGGCAAGCATCGGGAGGTAGGAGCATGGCCCAGTCGAAGTCGTTGAGTGCATAATCTAGTAGACCAGCTCTGCGAAGCTTTGTACGCATGTCCCGTTCAGTATCTAGATAGCAATCTTCGTCGCAAGAAAAGTGGTTTGCCAGAATATTCCCATCCCTGATATCCTGTAAATGGTGTTCGTAGGCATCGCGGCTTAACAAACATTGTCAAGTTTTACTAACACGGTGGAAGATTCGTCGATCGTGCAAGAATACGAGGCCCTAATGACATACAGAATCAGAAAGTGGACGGCAGAATGGGAAGAAAGGAATACAAACCTTGAGCAGGCATCGAATGTAATGAAGTACTTCTTTTGTTGTTGCGAACCAAGAACGGGTCGCCGACTCACCCCACCTGCCAGTGAAATTTGAGTAATATTTATCCTACATTTGCGCCGAACACACCTTGGCAACACAACAAACTGGAACACACCAAAGGGAAGCATGTCGAGCACTGGTACTACAGCATAAAATTGGTGTCTGAGCTCTGTCTCCTGTTGAAGGAGTTTAAGAACTTTGAACTCGTCCGAGTCCGAAAGCAACACTTTGATAGCAACATGGCGGGATTCTGAGTCTTGCGCCAGTGCAACACGTGCCTAATAAGGAGTGGGTTAGAAATAGCTCAACAAAAGTGAAGATGCTTACATGGCAGTGTCGTGACAAAGAGCAAGTTGGTTTACACTCCCTGCACCCGCCAACGTAGCTGTAAGGATAGGAAATATCGCCAGAGAATGTAGACATGGGCTCTTGAGCTTCCACTTCACCACGTTCCGTGTAGGTTGTTCTGTTGAGAATATATCCGTGACCGGCAAACCAAGTTCGCATGGACTCCCACCACTCCCGTCGCAAGTTGTGGTCAGCGTCTGCGCGTACGTCACTTTCCAAAGGCTGTGAATACCCCACAATGTGTAAGTAGAATAATAGATGGGAAAGGCTAATTTTATACCGCGTCCAAGTTCATGTCAGTACACGAGCGCAAGTTAACAAAGAATATATCGTTGATCAAACAGAACTCGCGTCTCAGGAGTCAGCTCACGCGTTTTGCCAAATCAACGCGATCACGCGGTTAGAAAAATGGTATTAGTAATCATAATAGTTGCTGGAACATCGGCGACACTCGCTTTGCAAGAGAGATGCCTAACAGAGAACGATTTATCGCCCTATCAATAAATTCAATTTTAAGAAATTATGCCAACGCAAGGAGAGGATTGAGCTTGCTACCCGCAAAGGAAATTTGCAGACGATGAGGGCCCACCGGAGTATCATTCTTGTCCGATAGACGAGAGAAACACCCCAAGGACGTGAGCATAGGGGAAGTATAACGTTGGCCACAAAGTAGGAGGGTGGGCGCTTACGATATCTTCCCCACTTCTTAACTAACGAAGCTGGGATATCCGACCAACGATCATACTCATGATAACGGATGGTGGACCCGCCTTGGACCCTTCTAGCTGCACGCTCAGCTAGTTGGTCCTGGGTCATTTCTGACTGAGCTTCGTCCAGGAAGGACAGTGCTTCTTGTGCAGTGAATCTATCAGTTACATGAGGAGTAACCATTCCGTCCAAGAGTGGGGCAAGGAGTGGAGTAGATGAACACAGGTGCTGAATTGGTAACAAGTCAACGAGTGATGCCAAACAAGAACGAGAAATGACTTGCCTGGAAAGTATAGGCGAGTTCTATGCCCAGGCAGCCCACGTCATAGGCGAACGGATTGAAGTCAATTTGCCCACATAATGCCTCGTGTGGCTTTTCACCCACCCCAGGATATATCTCTACGATCGGAAGACGGAAAGTTTCGATGGAAGTGTCGGGAGGAAGAAGCATAGACATATCAAAATTATTGAGCGCATAATCTAGCCGACTGGCTTTGCGAAGGTCCGCACGCATGTCCCTTTCTGAAATAGACGTACAGTCGTCATGGCAAGAAAAATGGTTGGTAAGAATATTTCCATCGGAAATATCCTGCAGGGGTTGTGGTTATCAGGTGTGGTTCAAAGGCGGTTCAGTTGACTAACACGGTGGAAGATTTGTCGATTGTGCAAAAACACGAGTCCCTAATGACATACAGCGTCAGACTCCAGGTGGTCTCATGGAAAGAGGAGAGAAACCTTGAGTAAGCATCGGATATAATGGAGTACATCTCCTATAGTCGCAAACCAGGAATAAATTGCTCTGTCGCCCCATCTATTAATGAAATTTGAGTAATGTAAGTGTTGTATATCTACACCCAACGTACCTTGGAAGGACGGCAAAGTGGAAAGCGCCAAAGGGAACCATGTCAAGTACAGGTATCACACCTTGAAATTCCTGTAGCTCCTTTTCCTGATGAAGGAATTTGAGAACCCTGTACTCTTCCGAGTCCGATAGCAACACCTTGATAACAATGTGTCGTGATTCAGAGTCTTGCGCCAGTGCAATACGACGCTGGAGGGGAGTAGCACGTTTAGAGAAAGGGTGATACCAGGGAGGGATACTTACGTGACATTGTTGAGTTAGGGCACAAGTTGGCCAACATATCTTGCACCCACCAGTGTAGCCGTAAGAACAGTTTTGTTGAGAATGTATCCTCGTTCTGCAAACCAGCTTCGCAATGACTCCCACCATTGCCTCCGTCGGTCGTAGTCTTCAGGTTCTGCCCATATCTCGGTTTCTGAAGGCTGTCGACATCCCATAATTTAAGAAAAGGATGCAGCTGGAGCAAATCGACCTTATACCGGTTCCGGTTCCATGTTAATCTGCCACGCGGAATCAAGTTGGAAAAATCGATAATTCGAGGTTCAAATTGTACAAGTCAGATGTATGCTGTATTGAGGGCAAGGTCGATGAATTCTCCTCAGTTCTCGCGCGACGCGCGATTGGATTCAAACACAGTCACGTGCTTTCACCGTAGGCCAGTTGATTAACCGCGTCCCCGAGTTAACCGTCATTTACCAGGTAATAGACAGCAAATTGCCTCAGCGTCTGCAATAAAAGCCTGGC
>Ga0307509_10004086_pt1 | contig 21374 bp, 25 predicted proteins | sample 10_EM_MG_FD_202245 | JGI IMG/M metagenome (GOLD analysis project Ga0307509, IMG submission 202245) | Populus trichocarpa ectomycorrhiza microbial communities from riparian zone in the Pacific Northwest, United States - 10_EM | ecosystem: Host-associated > Plants > Roots > Unclassified | place... | reverse complement strand
AAGGTAAAGGCACAGCGCTGGCTACAAGCGGAACGAGGGAACGTCTCCAGCTCCTTTGGGGCCTTAGGGGGGTCGCAAATATAGGTGTTACTATCAGCGCCGTACCGTGAATCCCCAAATACCAAAAGGTTTTCCTTCACCTTAGGGCCGGGCTTCCAAATAGCCGTCGAAGCTTCCCTGCCCAAGCCGATCATAACGGCCCCTGGAACAGTGTGAGGGTGACCAGAAAAGGCTGACCGAAAAACAGGTGGTGAGACCCATTCATGCTGGTCCTAAATTGTGGCTAGTTCATTTTCATTTCCGAGCAAGGAGAGCTTTTGTCTTTTTTGGGGTATATTTTTTTGGTTACTCGTGTCAAGGTTGCGGCGGTGGCCGCAACCCCCGGATGTTCGCAGGCTCACAACCTGGGGTACTCTAAAGAGTGCCTTACAGCTCAATGCAACTTTTCAGCTCGATGCAAGTTTGTGGCTCAACAGAACTTTGTGGCTTAAAAAGACTTTGTGACTCAGCATAACCTAATAACTAAGTATAACTTTGTAGCATAACTTGAATATTTTATTCAAAGTTTACATAATAATTTGATATTAAGCCTCAAAGTTGTATTGAGCTGTAAGGCACTCTTTAGAGTGCCCCAGGTTGTGGCCACCGCAGCCTTGGCACGAGTAAGAGAAGCGCCAGCTATTTGTGACTAATGGGGTTCTCTCCGCTCTTTATATTTCGTTTATAAAGGCATAGAGCTGCTTAGCCCCAACACCAGAGTGCCACGTTTTGGTCCCTGCCGATAGAAGTCTTTTATATTCATAATATTATGATTATGATATTATTATTATTATTATGACACTAATGCCAAGAGGGCTAACCCCCAGGAGTGCCCATTAAATTTAACCATTGGTAGCAAAACTGGACTTTTCAGACTATAACCGACTCAGCATACCAGAGGTGGTACAAGAAGTAGGGATAAAGTTTCCGAACATCCACGACGTCTCTTACAACTACAATGATTGAAATTTCAACTTAGGCCCTGTTTGGCACGCCACTGGAAAAAGAAACTCAGTTTTTCCTAAAAACAGAGGATCTTTCCGAATAAAAATACTGAGTATTTGTCAAAATACTAGCGTTTGGCATGACAAAAATCCTTGGTTTTTTTGACGGCTTTTTGATTATTTTAGGGCCTGGGGGTAAAAGAGACTAGGCCACAATAAAAAGTTTAATGGTTTACCAGGGTTGTGACCAGAAGAAAAAATTCCATAGTGGGAAAATCTTTACTGTCCTTTACTTTGTGAAACTACCGCAGTATGATACAGTAATAAATCAAGTTGTACCCTAATACAGACAGGTTTATCAGGAATATCACACAAAAGAAATACAGGAAAAGTTTATCTGAAGGATAGAAATACTATAGTATTTATGTGCATGCCAAACACGACATAGTTTATTTATCCTATCTCAACCAGAAATACTGAGGAAAACTGAAAATACCATGGTATTTGTGGCATGCCAAACAGGGCCTTAGTTGACGTGTCACATTTTAGATTTTGGCCAACCACAATCCTTGATTTTTATCTCATGATAACTTCAAGTCTTTAGTCTCAATTATTTTCTTGATTCTAATTTCATTATTAGGAAAGTTTATTTTATCCTTTCCATCGATATTTAACATTCTTCATCAAGTCAAATAGCTAAAAGAAGTTTGTCCTGGGTTCTGGTGAAGAAAGTCGCTGAGACTGGACTTGCCCTTGCCTCGCAGCTCGAGGAGTTTTTGGCCCAAAAGGCTGAAATATCTCGATTCTGGCACTACGTTTCAGTTCTTTCTTGCCTACTGCTTTGGGCAGAAAAGTGGGAGGAGAAGGATGGCTGTGGATCGCGTGGCGGTGGGCAGGACTTAGTGATCCCTGCTGAGACAGTGATGAAAAATAAAAAGGCGGCTTGCTGGGTTGAGGAAAAGGGAGGGAAAAAGAGGCGTGTTGAGGAAGAAGATGTGGCTAAACCTGTGGTGAGAGGTAAGGCTGATGGGTCTGAGGCGCAGGTAGCTAGTACACCAGTGGCTGAGGATGTGAGCACAGGAGTTGTGGCTTTGACAGTGGCTTAGCCTACTAGGGGCAAGGAGCCTGATGGTTGTGGTGACCTAGAGCCTGTTGAGGTATTGGATTACCGGAGATCGCAGAGTAGGGAAATGGTGAGAGAGGTGGATAAACGTTCGCGGTTCTCGGATGAGAACATGGTGGTCGAGGGATGGGTAGTGCCTGCAAGTGGGTCAATGCCCGGACTTTTGACAAAAATTGTTGAACTGGTTTTGTTGGGACCAAGAGGCTGGAGTTCATCGCTAGTACCTATAGTTGGATACAAGGGAAGGGGCCAGTGAGGGGGAGGGGTTAGAGGCGGAGGTAGATTGGCGCTTGGGCGTGGCCAGGTTTTTCATCCATGTTAAGTCATGGTTTTTTCCCGGTCAGGATATGCGGTTAAGGGAGTGTTTCTTTTTTGGGTATGGGCGAGCAGCAGGTACAGGTCCACCACGCCTGTTAGGCGTTCTGATAGGGTATTTGATTCAGGGGAAAGATGGGTTAGAGTCGACGGCTAGGTTTGCTGGTTGATGTATGTCTCCTGCTAGTGAACTGCTCGGAAGGAGGGAAAGGGAGGGGGTTTGGATTAAGGAGTCGTGCGACATGGAAAGTTGTCCTGTGTATAGCAGATGTAGTATCCACGAGCTCGAGTAGTTATTTAGGGTATAGTTAGTGTTGTGATAGATGGGTAGACGAGCCTGATCAGGCCACAGAAAACCTGAAGAGAATATACATTATTTAAGAATACAAAAATTAAAAAAGAGTTTCCGAACAGTTAATTTAGGTTAACCCGCAAAATAACCCCTTACTTCCTACACCATTTTACACAGTGCAATCAGGATTCTTTATTTGCTTTACGATACACTTCATTTTCCTTTGGTTAAGACTTTGCTTTACTTTTCATCTTGGTTATCAAGTGAATTGTATAGATTCCATCAGAACTTTGATCAGGTTGAGCTATCTGAGGCTGTACCTGGTAATACCTGGTTTGTGGTACGTTTCTGTGCCTTTTACCTAGTGGTGGGGTGATTTTGCCTTGTCCGCCTTCTTACTATGGGGTCTTCTGCACCCCCTGCTTTTGTTTTTCCTTTAGGCCTTGTCCCCACGATATTATCTTCTTATCGTTTCCTCCTTCTGGCCTTGCAGTCAATGTTCACCATTCTGATTGCTCTCCCAATTTCTCTGATGAGTTTGGGAAAACCCTTGTCGAGAATGTGTCTCCAATGGATTTTGTGTTGGTTTCAGAGTTTGAGCTTGTGGTGAACTCTGTGTTGGTCAGTTCTGGGTGCACTTGTTGTCGGGTACTCCATGATGATACTTTTGGGCTTTTTGCCTGTCACCATACTCCAGGGTTGTCCCTTTTTCGCCTACAAAATCTACAGATAATCAAGGCACAGATTTGCTTTTTGGTAAGCGTCTTGAACATGATGAACAAGGTTCGTCCTCTGCCTCTCAAACTGCTATTGTTGGGAAGCTTGGTTCCTCAGCTATGATCCCAGCTGGGGTTCAATGATGTTCAGTCAACCCTCTCGCCCGCCGCTGTGTTCCTTCTAAGTCACCTTTCAGCAATCTGACTACCTCTGAAAAAGGGCTGTAGGTCGGCATGCGTCTTGACATTCCGCTATTTCTACATACTTGTGTCCTCCTACCAGATCTCTTAGTCAGGTTGGGGGAAAGTTTGACCGGAAAGCTATTCCTGACCCTGTTTAGAATACTCCTATGAACACCAGGATATCGATCGTTGATGGAAAGACCACCGAGGCTGCTGGTTTAGGCGACAGCAAACATGCTGTCTTGGATCATACATCAGCAAAAAAAATACCTTGCGTTCTGGCTCTCCCCGCTCACCCTGTGCGCCGGACGTTCCAGGCGCTTATAGCGTAAGCTTCTGTGCTGGGTGGGTCCGCCCGGGCTCATTCCGTCCAGAAGTGAAAGGGCCGCGTCCAATGCGTCCGGACGGGCAAGTCAGCGTCCGGACGCATTTGATCCCCCCTGGCGCAGCCACCCCCCTGATACTCTACCCCCAGCGCCCAGCCTCTTCATCCCTTCGCTCCCAATGCACCGGTTCGCATGCTGCCCTTTTGTGGACGTCTTGCAGCCTCGACATCTCTCCTTCTGGCCTCCCCCCCGATATGCCTGCCTACCCGCTTTTCTTCCATTATACCCTCTCTCCTTTAACCCCGTCACTAACCTCTCCCTGAATCCATTTCTCATCCGGAACCCTACCAATATCACCTCTGCTTCTCCCACACTCCTGGATTCCCTTAGTCCTCTCGCGTATTCGGCAGACGTTTTCCCATCATTACTTCCTCCGCCCTCATCCCTCCCAATACATTCATCCCTGCCTCCTCCACCCTCTGATCCCAGCCCCTCTTCTCCCATATCCGGCGGACCTCCCCCCTCTCATACCCTTTCGTGCGGCTCTCTGTCCTCAGCTCTCCACATCCTGTCTCGTCTACTCCATGCCTCTCGCCACCTCCCAGGCCTCTTACAGTCCGCTCGTGGACTTCCCCGTCTTCCCCGGCTTCTCACAGCCCCCCTGACTCATTCCCGTGCCTGTCAACCTACAGCTACCCGCTAGACGACTTACCCAAACCTGCACAGCTTATACCCATCTGCCCGACACATTCCCATGCCTTCCGAACCTACAATTGCCCGCTAGATGCCTTACTCATACTTCCACGGCTTATAACCATCCGCGCACTTCATTCTCATGCCTTTCCTGCCCACCGACTCGCACACTACTATTGTTTGACCATTCCTGACCCTTTTAGCACGTGTAATTTAATTTAATTTTATTACATATATATACACAATCAGCGAGTAGTAATAAAACCATTCTCCCTATCCTCTCGATCGGTTTCTTCAACATGCGATTCAGCCTCCCCACGGTCTTGGAACTGTGCTGCACCAACCAGTGCTCCCGGATTGTGCCCATATTCTCGCCGCGGCTCGTGCCGACCATGTCCTCCTCCTGTATCCACAAGGCCGCCAGCGGCCTCCAATTCATCCCGCTCCGTATCACTACCAAACTCCCGCCTCAATGCGTCCTCATCATTGGCATATCCCGCAGTCCTCTTGACCCGCTTTCACCCCTCCTTCGCGATTCTGGCCTCCAATGTCGTCCTTATCAGCTGCATTATTCGACGTTGCCAAACTCTTCCCGTTTTGCCCCAGGATCGTGTCTGACGTTCCAGCAGGGCTATCTATCCGTTAGCTGACCTTGCACCCAACTCGAGTACTTGCTGTTTTCAAAAGTGTCCGTATGCCCGGGCCGTCGGGGGATCCGTACACTTTTGAAACCTGCCAGTATACATTGTTTTTCTTACCCCCGGAAGTGGCCCTTGTGAAAGCCACATTATCGATACAGATGCCAGTCCGCCAACATCGCAGTGAATGATATAATATGGCGGCTGTCAGACAGATAAACCGGCCATTGACCTTATCCAGGAAACCCTCATCTGTCATGCCTTTCGTTTTCGGGCCAGAGTAATATTGAGCAAATATCACACCCGGAATCTGGGGTGCCTGGAATCTAAGGGAAATTGGCTGTCTGCCACATTAGATCGATTTACTCTTACTCCGCCTAGAAACAATCCCGCCAAATGTCAAAAAGATACCTCATGGCTGCCCGGCGGGCAAATGAACCTATCCTCCTCCAGTAGGTATTCCACTCTTGGTGCGCAGGCTGTAGGATCCTCAATATTGAGCTTATAGAGTTCTGTTATAGCCTTCTTTGCTGTATGCAGATACTGAGATCTGCATCCGCTGTGCTTTGCCCGGATCTGCAAATCAGTGACCAGCGGCCACTCCATTTAGTCTAGGATAGGATGTCGGTTATCGATTAAGGGTAACTTACCTGGTCATTTGAGGGCGGGGTAGCATCAGCAAAGTCGGGAAAGCCTAATTTGGTCCGGGCATCGCTCCAACATGTGCGGACTTCTTCGGTCAGGGTAATTGGGTCCGGAAACGGATTGACGAAGATCGTCCAGTCCCACATCAGGTCACGGGATCTGGCCAGAATGGTACGCTCAAGCCCGGTTGCCATATTTCGCCTACTGCTGACTTGCTGTCCTCCGCTATCCAATTCCCGGACGGTTGGATCTGGGTGACTTGGGGTTATCACCGGCATCGCAAGTGGATTGAAGTCTGTGGGCGAACGGGAGGGAATGGCAGATGTACAACCATTTTGGCTAACTCGTACTTGAGCAGACGTTCTCCGTCCGGGGTAACTAATCCTCCTGCTGGAATTCTGGGTATTCCCAGGGGTGATTGTCAGTATCGAGCGCTGCGAGCTAAGAAACTCACGCCCAATTGGTCTTTGCGCTCCCCAGGCCGATGGATGATCCATATCGTCCCCATGCTGGCCTAACTCGTTCTCCTCACTCTCCTCACTCTCCTCACTCTGGCCATCATTACCCTCATATTCCCCATCATTAGAGTCTAGACTCTCATCCGCTGACTCTAAGACCTGCTGCCGGTTGTACAGGACAGGCTCTGGTACCTGGAGTCGTGAAGAAGCTGGCTCCCGCACGGCATCCCTCCTCCTACCTACAGCGGACCCAGCCATAACAGACTCAACACTGGGTGATGTTATTATAGTTAATCCGTCCCTGGACCCAGATCCCCGGAAACGTCCGCGAAGGACCTCCCTTCGCCTTTGCCTTTCCTGCCTCGATGAACGCGCTCGGTCCGCCATAAGCCGCCGCTGTTGTTGTGACATAGTATGCAGGTGAATAGTGATAGAAGAGAATTGCAGTGTATGACGTTGAGGTGCAGGTGGTGTTAGGAAGCCTCTATTGGTAGGTAGCTAAGGGCACGATATGGGGTGTGAACTTGGAAGATCGAAATGGTCGGCCCAGCTTCCTTAAGAACTAAGGACATTCACAGTTCATCACTCGCTTTCATGTCCGCTGGCGTCAGCACACACCGCGCGTCCAAATTGCTGCTTGATACCTGATATAGGAATTTGCACCTGAAGACTTGGCCGCGCTGCGAGTTCACTGGGGCAATACGAGTGTTAGGTACTTGGGGTTCCTGAACAAGATGACAAAAGGTTTATCAGAATGTACGGACTAATCTAGTTTGAGTAGGTCTGCCAAGCGGACAGAAACAAATGCGGGTAATGCTAGGGCTTGGGCCCGGACGCTAAGCTCAGAAAGTGAAAGCTGCCGCTAAGACTCAATGGATGGGATATAAGATGAAAAGCTAGAATAGGAATAGTAATGAAAGGGGCAACCCCGAACGAAAAACAGCTAGAGAAGAACAAGAATGATCTGCACAAGTCCAAAGAGCAAACTGCTAAAGCCAGCAAAGAGAACATATACCAAACGAAAAAGAGCTGAAAAAGAGCAAGAATGATCTGCGAAGATTCTGAGAGCAGGTCTCACGAGCCGACCCGGTAAACGCAGAACAGCTAGTGGCAAACAAGAATGGTCTGCAAAACTCTAAGAGGGACCCCGTAGAGCAACAAAGTGTCCGTAGACTACATTGGGTTTGGACAACCTGGAAGGGCAACAGCTGGGCCAATCCAAACAAGAAATGTGCGGGAAAAAATACAAGGATAACTCGCAAAACTCTAAAAGTTAAACTCCAAATGAAAAACACCCAAAGGAAACACCCGCAGGATCTGCCGACCGTCGCAAGTCTAAATTAAGAATACTGATAAGGGCAAGCAGCCCAGGCGTAGCGGGCTAATCTAAAACAGAAATAGTCAGGAAATAGCAAAATAACATGAACTCTAGAAACAAAAGTGAAAACACCAAAAGGAAAAGTCGAAGGGTTCATCGTAGCCTAGTACTTGTAAATTGCTTGAAATGGACCTGCGCCCTCAGCTAGCTAGACATTAGCCACATTGGTCGGGGCAGGAGAGCTTTGTTCGCAGAGCTAGTGAGCCAGGACAGAAACGGACTTGAGCAGACTCCCAACCCCCGTTTCTGCCGGAACTGCGGCAGACCTTGCCAACAGAATGGATGAAAAACCTGGTAGTCGTAACCAGAACTTACCAGGTGTAGAGTATGCATGCGAGTTGGTTGGGGAGTCAGCGGGCGGGCTTAATTCTCGTCCGACTTCTTCAGCTGTCGGAATATCCGCACACACATCGCCGGTACGCGGATTGGAGGGGGAATGGCTTCTGCCGGGCGTATCGACTTTTGTCGCCAATGTGTTGACAGGCTCCTCGGCCCCTGAGGCCAGCATCAAAAGATGCGCGGCTGACCTTCTCGCCTCTGCCAGCTCAAAGGCTGCAGACACATGATGGTGACCCAGATTGGGAGTAAACGGAGACGGACTGTTTGTCCGACTAGGGCTGTCAGCAAGTTGCCGACTCAGATTATGCTCCCCATCGCGTTTGTCCGGCTTAACCTAAATGCCGGCATCGATTGCCCCCACCTGGCGGGCCACCTCCCTCTGGGGTTCCGGACTTCCATCCGAACTGTATGGCTCATCGGCCTCTTGCATTACCGCGAGGTTGCGTTTACCACTGTAATTGGCGGGGGTCCGGGATGCTTTCTTTAGGTCAGTCTCCTGTCCTCCTTGCGTACCTGAAGACTCTGGCTCTGATTCGCCAACGTCAGCCCAATTGATGCGGTGTGTTCACCTAGTCTTTTTTGTGGTATTACCACTCATGGTGGTCCTTGATGAGGTGGTTCGCTTTGCGGCCGCAGCGGATGACTCTGGCTGGTGGCTATCTGAGCTCTGTCTATCATCGCTACTGGCGGACCCGTCATCTGAGGCGTCTGGAGGGGGACCCCGGTTATCACGTGGAGCAAACCTGATCTCACCGGGAGGAGGAGTGCTATGCTCTGTATTATTCCCTCGATGGCAACAGAAGAGCAGATCCATTGGTTTGCTTGGCGGATTCAAAGACCACCATATGCGGACAAGTCGGCTATTTGTGATTCGGATCATTTCAGCAAGCGGCAGCTGCTCCTCTGGATCGCCCTACAGCAGACGTGTACCCTGTCTCGTCGCACCAATAAGCTTACAAAATCGGACTCACGGTGCCATGGCTTTGTCTATGCCCGTTAGCAGGTTCGGAAAGGTGGGCTCAGTTAGCTCCATCCAGTAAACATGTCCACGACTTTGCCACTGGTTCTTGTCCATCCCCACTGGGAGTGGGCTCCTTGGGCGGACTACGGATGGCTCATCTATCCAGAGACGGTCAGACCGCGGACCGGCGAGACCTGCAGGAGCTCTATTAGCATATCTGGTACATCTATATTGCGGACGGTTGGGGATAACTTACGATCATTTCTGGCGGGGGTGGGGTCCGCAACCAGAACAGCGGCAACAGGTGCTCTCAACATGTCTCTTAAGATACCCTGATGTTTTTTTGCTATGTCCTTCAGCAAAAAGTCGAGGCATTCGGTAAAACGTTCACCACGGGGGTTATCAGCCTGCCAGAGTCCCGACTTCTGGCTAACAGGCCAGAGGGTAAGAGCATGTGCCTGGATGGCCACCCATTGGGCGGCAGTACTCTGCTTCCACCCTGGGATCCTGTCTTGCTTCATCTTACGTTTCATAGCATTTGGCCAGGCTTTATACTCCGGAAGATAGGTTTGTGGGTGGGGGAAGCCGCAAACGTGCTTACACCAGGTAACATCGCGGTCATTTTTAAAGGACGCCAATCTTTCGAAAGTGAGACCAACCTTTGAGGCTGCCATTGTAATAGTAATCGGGGTTGGGGGTGGTTGATGGATCAGAAAGAGGCTGTTTTTTGGGGGGGTTTAACTGGTCCCTCAGCGGATGGAGGATGGCCGCTAGTAGATCCTGGTACTTTTGAGGACGAAGGATTGTGGAAGATCCGAAAATGGAAATAGAGCGGGCCTGGCGGACGGTAAAGGGAGTTCTGCGGATGGTAATGGCTGTGAAGGGGTTATTGGCTAGGGAAACACAGATAGGTAATCTGAAATGAGCTGAGGATACACTGGTGATACTGCGAACGAGTGAGAGGTTGTGCTGAGCTTTGTGGGTCCTGTTAGGATGGGCTGGCGGATCGAGGATGTGATTGTGATTGGGGAAAGGATTATGGAGAGAAGTTGGAAGGGGGGGAAGAGAGAGCTTATATAGGCCTTACGAGGATGGTTTTAGTGGGGTTCGCAGGATTGTACCCTGTACAAACTTGAATATCTTGAAAGGTCATGTGACCCACCCACAATGACGATAGGTTTCAGATAAGGTTTTAAGCCGCAACGGAGCCGGATGGGAGCCGCGACCCATGAGCCAAGGCTCCGATACTCTCATCTCAACAAAGAACAGGTTTCACAAGTTAAACCGTGAATAACGGTTGGCAGCTTGAATGTGTGGACCCGACTAAACAAACGTGAAATTTTCTCCATTTACTCCTTGAAAGAAACCTACCCTTCACTTTGAAAGACTGAGTCCGCTGCAGCCGGTCAGCCCATCCGCTTACGCATCCGCCAGACTACTTGAAAGAGAAACACCACACACGATAACCTCAAAGACAACAAAGTGCCCTGATTGCAGGCAACGTTATCAACAAGCTGCTGTATACGAAAACACATTCAGACAATGCATCTTGATATAGTTCTTTCCCTGAGTGCGATTGCAGACGCAGCTTCAATGCGACCTACTTTTGTTCGTGATGAACTTGAAAACCTGACTGACTCAGACTACGAATCTGATTGCAGGCTCGAGATCCCAGATTTCCATACAGCAAGTGGTGAGATAGATAATATGCAGAACGATTCAGACACGGAAGAAGTTTCCCACCCACCAATCCGCGTGCGCCCTTCGGGTCAAGAAACTATTCCCGGTGCCGGCAGACCACTTGGCGAAGTTGCTGGCTATACAAAGCTCAACAAGGCCATGACCTATGACCCTTGGAGCCCTTTCTCATCTGAAAACGACTTTAATTTGGTGAGCTGGCTAGTCTGGAGCAAGGTAGCCAAGTCGCAGATCGACACGTACTTTGCGGAAGGTTTAGGCGGTACGGATAGCAGATCATTCCGGTCTGCCTATACCTTGCGACAACACCTCTACATACTGGACCCATTTCGTGAATACTTGGTGTGGGCAGAAGCCAGTATTGATGATAGTCGACATGCAACAACTTTCTATTATGGAAATATTATTGACTGTGTCCGCTACCTGATCCGTCAGGTCGCGTATAGCTCAGATATGGTTTACGCACCGATACGAGAATATCATTCAAGTGGGGAGTGATTATATTCAGGGATGCATACGGCGGACTGGTTGTGGGATATGCAGGTATGAGATATGTCCTGACAAGTTCCTGGAGTGGTGTTTCCAGTGCTAATAGCCCATTCCGTTCCTTGGTAGAAAGCTTTGCCTGCCGGGTCCAAAGTGGTGCCCATTATCGGATTGTCTGACCAGACGCACCTTACCAATTTCTCCGGAGATAAGAAAGCCTGGCCGGTATACATGACGATCGGGAATATCCTTTCAAGGACAAGACGCAGCCCTGCCAAGATGCCAATCCTGCTTCTGGCATTGCTTCCAGTACCGCCAAAGTTCACTGGCGAATCAGCCCGTGCCAATGAAGCCCAGCAGCAGACCAACACAGATGTCATGCCAGCTGTCTTCGATCTTGTCCTGGAACCATTACAGCAGGTTGCCCGAGAAGGAACGGTAATGGATTGTGCAGACAGCAAAACATGCCTTTGTTTTCCCATTTTGTCGGCCTGGATCGCGGATCATGCTGAGCATGCAGCCTTGCAAGGAAGAGGCAGCAAGTCATGCCCAAAGTGTGAGGTTCCGTGCGAGGAGCTCGGTCGCAATCCGCGGCGGATGTATGAGACCCGCGAATACATGCTATATAGAGAGAAAGCCTGGAGGCATGAGCCGGGAGAAGCAACCGGCATTGCAGAATACTTTCAGCGGTTGGGCGTGAAAATAGGAAACAATGTATTCACCGGATTCGACTGAGTAACCCCTGCGGACGTACACAAGCCGGACCTCTTACACAACATCTACCTTGGCTTATTCAAACATATGATGGAATGGGTGGAAGGATTCCTGAAAAAGCATCAACGGCAGCAGGCGTTCGACGATGCTTGGGAAGAAACTCCTCCTTACCCTTGATTCAGCGTACCGAAAAAGGCCTATCGCGAAATCACACAATGGCAGGGAAAGGAGATGCGCAATCTCGGCCGTTGTATTTCAGCCGTGTTGGCGTCCGCATTGCGAAATCCGGACAGTTCTCAGTATCAGGATTTCACGAGCACTTTGAAGTGTGTTAGCGCGCTGGTGGACTTCACTCTTATGGCTCCTTATCACAGTCATACACCAGACACACTCTCCTACATGGAAAGCTACCTGCAGACATTCCACCGGACAAAGGACATTTTTCTTGAGTTCCGTACCTCGAAGGCTACCCGCGCTCAAGCAAATCGCCAGGATCGGGAGCGAAGGGAACTAATGGCAGATCAGCGTGCTAAAGAAGTCCACCATAGAACTGTCGCTAATCGCCGTCGGCTGGCTGATCAAGAGAGAGTTGAAAGGTCTGATCGGCGAGCAGATTTGATACGGCGTGAGAACCACTTCAACTTCATCAAGATTAACTACCTGACTCAGTTTGCCTCCCACGTAGGGCGTTTTGGATCCATATCGATGTATTCAACCGAGATCGGTGAACTAGCACTTAAGGATCAGATTAAAGATGGCTACCGCAGGTCAAACAAGAATGAAGCCGCCTGACAGATCATGTCACACTAAGGCCGCCAGCACGCCCTAGGAATAAGGTTGCAGACAATAGAAGCACTTTCGAAGGTTGAAGGTGTAATCATAGTAGAAGTTAGTGGGATGGAAATGCCGACTGTTTCAAGTGGCAGCATATCTCGCCGGGTTCTTAAAGGCCCTATCTAGAACACCAGCACGCTGACCGCATTATGCACAGCCCTTGATATCCATTATTCCAACATGATGGACGAGATACTGCGTTTTATCAGGCAGACCGCTGCGGATGACCGGCGGTTGCCTGCGGACCCCGCCGAACTGGCGTTACTTCTTGTAGAAGGATTTGCTCAGCTTGAAATCTCAGTGCCTGACTTTCAGGAAACTGACAGGTTCTAGATCTATCAGTAAAAAGGTGGCCTTCGTCAGATATGGTAGTGTTGCGTCCTGACTCCACCAGCCTGGACTCTGCGTCCTGTACGTCCTGTGCATCCTGTGCCCATGCCCCATACGTGATTGCGTCCGGTGCGCCCAGAGACTCTTGCCGAGACTGGTTTCCGTCCGGACACATGCCACTAAGCAACCCTGCCTCCCATGCATCCTGACTTAAACCTCAACACCATCGCACATCAGGATTCACCACTACCGGTGATTCTCCTTTCAGCCTTCTTTGTCTTCTACCCGGGATGTGAGCAAGGTGTATTTCTTGGCAAAGACAATATAGTTAGTGCTGGCGCCTGGTGAGAAAGCCATCATACCCTTAATGTTAAATTTACACTAAAGACCCTGGGGCTGAGTCACACAGGCACTCAGAGTTCCATTTTGAGAACATCATCTTTGAATGAGTGAAAATGCCAGCTCACTCCAGTCTGAAAGCGAGTGATAGCCATAACACTCTCTAGTGCCTGGTGGTTTCTCCGCACTTAGCCTCAAACTGCACGCGACGCGACATACTCTTTTCATCACAACATCCACACTCCGGGCTCACAGCTGCAACACTCCACCACAGCCCCACAATCGATCCTGAATCCGACACATGGAGGTTCCTGGACTCGATGCCAGCTATCCAGCGGTATAAGATGTATCCCCAGAGGGCTATTATTCATGAAGTTAAAGGGCTGAATAGCGTGGGATGCTGGTGATTTCTAAGCTCGATGGAAGATTCCTCCACGACCGCTGGGCCGATCCTGGATCTGATTACGGGAGGTTGTTGGGCTTGACACCAGCTACGCAGCGGTAGAAACGACGTCTTTGTCGCATCGAAACTCATGAAATCGCTGACCCTTGTGGGGGGGTTGTCTTCATACTAGTAGGTACCCTGGCGATCCCAGACCTCGATGGCAGGTTCCTCCACAGCCGTTGGGCCAATCCGGGATCTGATTGCGGGGGATTGTTGGGCTCGATGCCAGCTACGCAGCGGTATAAAGGACGTCTCTGTCGCATCAAAGCTTATGAAATCGCTAACCCTTGTGAGAGTTGTCTTGATAGGTACCCTGGCGATCCCAGAACCCGATGGCAGATTCCTCCACAGCCGCTGGGCCGATCCTAGATCTGATTGCTGGAGGTTGTTGGGCTCGATGCCCGCTATGCAGCGGTATCAAGGACGTCTCTGTCGCATCAGAACCCATGAAGTCGCTGACCCTTGTGGGGGTTGTCTTTATAGGTACCCTGGCGCTCCCAGAGCCTGATGTCAGATTCCTCCACAACCGCTGTGCCGATTCTGGATCCGATTGCGTGAGGCTGTTGGTCCTGACGCCGGCCACGCGGCAGTATAAGGTACGTCTCTGTGGCATCAAAGGTCATGAATCCACCAACCCTTCTGAGAGTGTGCTTTTCACTAAAGTAATGGAAGACTTGATCGCAGATAACTCTATGACCACTGGACCGATTCTGGACCTGATTTCCGGAGGTTGTTGGCCACAACACCAGCTTCCCAAAGGTATAAGCTCCTCCCCTCCGTTACCTTTATTGATCAGGTTACAGTGCTGAATGGTATACTGGCGATCCCAGAACTCGATGGCTAATTCCTCCACAACCGCGTGACCGATTCTGGATCTGATTGCGGGGGACTATTGGGCTCGACGCCAGCTACGCTGTGGTATAGGGTACGTCCTGCGGTGCCAATTCCCCATTGAGCTACAGGGTCCTGGGTAGTGGGTGAGGCAGTGAGAAGGCTTCTTATGACTTAGTGTTTCTCGGTGAATTGGCCTGTATATTAGAACAATAGAAGCCTACTAGTAGTAGTAAATTTAAGAGTTTGAAAGTAAGAAATCTATTGTAACCCAAGTACCCAAGGACAGAAAAAGGTAAAGGGGGGACCCTTCGCTCAGGCTTATCTTAGGAAGATATGGTCTCTCTTCCGGTGAAATCTTGAGTACTAGATGCTACGTCAGGTGGCGTCCTGAGAATTTGGTGCTGCGTCAGGTAGCGTCCTGAGTTTTAGGTGCTGCGCCCAGTGCATCCTGAGTCTTAGGTGTGGCGTTCGGTTGCGTCTGGTGCGTTGTGGTAGGGTGGTTGTGTCCTGATTCGCGATTAACGTTCTGGTGTTCTGTGCGTCAGACGCACAGAATGCACCTAACGGAAGGTATTATTTTTGCTGATGTCCACCGGGCCCGCTGTACTGGAACAAAGGCATTCCGTAACGGTGGCTCTAGAAATGATTGGGTGTGGGTCCAGACGGGTGGGGAAGCGAACTATGGAGATTTAGGAGGACGCGTGGTGGCTCGGTTGCTAGCACCTTTCAAGATACGAAATATTCTAAGTGAGGCCGCAGCTGTCCATCGCCTGGCATTAGTTCGCAGACACGATCTGATCAATGGTGGCAGATTTCACATTCCGAGCGGACATATTCGAGTCGGCAAGCGGATCAATGGTCGAGACATGCGAATAGTCAGTATAGGGGCAGTGATTGGACAGGCGCAGGTAATTCCTAGCGGTGAAAACAATAGATAGTGAATCACAGGATTGATTTGAGGACGTTTAATGAAATATATTAAATTATTCTATCCAATTATGTACAGTATTTATTCGGCCGAGTTGAAACTGGGCACTTAAGGTGGCAGTTCGCGCATTGAGTGTCCTGCTGCAACTTGGCTGCGGGAGTACTACACGATCCGCAGGCATTTAAGGGAATGTTTTAAATAGGTTGAATTGTTCTGCATGAATATATGGCCAAGTTGAAGCCGGACTCTTAAGGTGGCAGTGCCCATATTCAGTGTCCGGCTTCAACTCGGCCGGGGGAGTACTACATAATCCGTGGGCGTTTAAGGCAATGTTTTAAATGGGTTGAATTGTTCCACACGAATATCCGGCTGGGTTGAAGCTGGACACTTAAGGTGGCAGTTCCCATATTGAGTGTCCGGCTTCAACTCCGCCGCGGGAGTAATACATGATTCGCGGACATTGAAGGGAATGTTTTAAATAGGATGAATTGTTCGGTATGAATATCCGGCCAAGTTGAAGCTGTACACTTATGGTGGCTGTGCCCATATTGAGTGTCCGGCTTCCACTCGGCCGCAGGAGTACTACATGATCCATGGGCGTTTAAGGGAATGTTTTAAATAAATTGAATTGAATAGGCGGCCAAGTTGAAGCCGGCGAGTTAAGGGAGAGATTCCCGGAGAAACTGTCCGCCTTCAACTCGGCCGCCTCAGTTTGGCGGATGATTAATGCGAAAGTATGCTCTCCTGTGGGGAGGGAAGCCAACTAAAGTAGAGGGTCTGCATGGCGGCCGCGCTGGGCGTCTTGTGAACAGTAAGGGAATTATGAAAGTGACCGTAGGGTGCAGACTAACTTGAAGAAAAAAGCGAAGTAGGATAGCAGTGGACGGAAGCGGATGAAAGCGGACAGATCTAGGTCGCCAGAGGTGGGAGGGTGGCAGAGATGGCCGCGCGCAACTGCAAGAAGTAGGCAGGAGGCCAGTGGAGAGGTTAAGGGGGCGGATACAAGGGGGAGGCACTAGGAGGGGGTGGGGCCGCAACAAGCGTGTCGGACACTGTGGAGGGAAAGTGAAGCATCCGGGTGCACCACACGCAAGAGATGAAAGGCAAAGCAGGCACGGGGGATCCGGGAGGACAAGACGCAAAGAGAGGACGCTATTCGTCTGGAAGCGGGCTCTGTCCGTTCGGAGAAAAAGGTTTTTTTGCTGATGTATTGTGGAAAGTTGTTCTGCAAGTTATGGGTCGATACCACCATTGCCTTCCACACTCGCTGAAGCTGTGGCAATCGCCCCTGCTACTGCCCAGGCTGAGTCTACGGAGCCGACGGGATCTGATATGGATGAGAATGAGGATAGAGCACAGGATGTGCCTGTTTTGGACAATTTCGCTGGTATCGCCTCAGCTGATATTCCTATAACAATTGATGGAGGGAGGAATTCGGAAAGCACGGGACTTGGTGAAGGCTAACATGCCTCAGTAGAGAATTTCCTTAATCCTGTGGAGGGTTAGTTGTTGGTTGACCAGCGTAGGTAGTACTCCCATTTGATTGAGGTTCGTCATAATGTCCGGTATTTGGGATTGGCGATTGTTACATGGGCAATATTGTTCGTCATTTGGAGAGGAAGGTGAATGGGTTGGAAGATAGTGTTGATTGTATGAAACAGGCTGTTCCTCCTGTGATGCCTGTTCTCCTCGTGTTTCTGTTGTCGGTGTGGTGTTTGGAAAGGAAAAATAGTCGCTCATGTGTTGCCTACATGGCCTCCTGCTGTCCCCGTTGTGGTGGTTATCCATCCCTCTGTAACCGGGGCACTCCGCAGCAAGAAGGATCCTAAGATTGTGACCGCACCGAACACTGAAAGTAGAAGTAAGAATCAAAATTAAGATAAAGATAATTCAAAGTAGAATCAATCGGTAAACCTTAATATCGTCCAGCCTGAAAGCTTCACTCAATAAGTTCTCTTGAGCATCGTTGTTTATCAGAATAGAGTGTCTCTCGCTTTAGTTAAGTAGAATAATGTAAAGCCAGAGGACAACCGTCAACCATTCTGACCTTTTGTGAGCCCCCTGCTCAGCTCAGGGCTCTCCAACTCACCTGCCTAAAGTGAGCTAACACTGGGAGGCAGTCGGACCACTTTGATGTTAACTATCTTCACAAATAGGAAGGGCTCCCAGTGATGTCTCTCCAACTATATCTGTATGAGCGAAACGTCTTTCCTATCGGTAGCATGTCAGTGGCTGACCAATATGCCCACCGTAGAGATAATATCCATTGGGGCTCACTGGCCTAGCCGTGGTTTCGTTTATACAAGCTACGCAGTCCATCGGCAAATCTACTTGCCTATACTAAGCTTCTAAACCTGTCTGAATGGTCTCACGATAAGAAATCTCCTGCTGCTTGACCCCATGGGCACTACCGACAGCCAACCATATGGGACCCTCTTAAATCATGACAAGACTAAAGCCTCTAGAGTCCACTAATAACCTATGGTAATGCTACAGTTTACAGGGTACCCTGGGATTGCCATTAGGGTAGTTGTCCTGGAAGTCTTACAGCTTCCCAGTCAGCCCCAAGTTCTCTACAGTTGACCATACTACTACCCGGAAGTCAAAGTATGCCCGTAGGGGGTTCCCAGGGATTATCCAGGTGGTGCCCCAGGAGGCGGTCACCCTCACACTCCTTATATATCCTGCCAACAGCTGCTGGTCAGTTGGATAGCTACAACTCATACCTTGTTGTGGGAGCATTCCTATGGATCTCACTTTACTAGGAAGGGCACAACTCTACAGACGAAGGGTGGTGTTGCGCCGTACCAACGCTCAGGCCGCAGCAGGGTGCTAGGAATATCTCCTCAAAGTTACAGAAGGTTCAGACCACTTTTGCTCCGTCAGTAGCCCGTTTCGTGCCAATCAAAGCTGTCCTGTAAACATCTAGAAGCCCCACTATAGTGGGATAACTTTCTCCTCAGTTCGCAGACGACTTTGTCAATGAAGGTAGGGTAACTCGGGTTCCATAGCAGGCGTACTGGGTCTCAAGGTTGGGTAATCATGTTTCCAAGGTAGAGTAACTTCAGCCCTTTATGCCTTTATTGCTTTCGAGGGTCCGCGCAACCACATATAATATTGTCCCAGCAACCCATGCAACGTTTACTATGGGTCCTCAACTTTACGCTAATATGCTCTCCAAAGGGTACCCTGTCTAACCCTATGTCACCAAGTCACTTTATAGACACTTGTACCAACTCATGTCTACTAGTAGTATACTAAGGGGGTGTTTGGCGCGCCATGATTCTGATTTGAAATCACGATTTGACTTGAAATCATGATTTGAAATCAGGTGGTGTGTGACACGCCCATTTTCAAATCTGATTGGATAAGTGATTCTGATTTGAAATTTTTGTACATAATTTGGGGTTATATTTTATCATAATATCTTAACCACTAGGTTAGGGTAAAATAAGATATATTTGATGATTATTATAAGACACTGTTTCTTAACATAGTGTTCATAAAATTGACTAAGTACAATTGAGCCTTTAGAAGATATAAAGCTCGATTTATAGGCATTTTTTTATATGTAATGAATCCTATAAGCTTAATAACTCATCTGTATATTGTTGGCCAGGGCCAGGACCAATTCCTTGGAAAGATTTCTCCTTATTACTCTTTATCACCTATTTGACAACTGCCATTGTAGCAAATGGTGACGCTATCGTAGCTGACGATATTATTTCCAATAGCGCAGGCAGTTAGAGTGAGTTCTCCATAAGACCTTTTTTCAAAATAGTCCTGCTAGTGCTTTATCTAAATTAGTAGCATAAAGTTAGTACCATAAAGAAACCTTGATTTCAATAGGTACAACAAATGAATAATATCAAATATCTAACATCTTGGAAAGATCTTTTGGCATGAAAAAATAATATAGTATGATGGGATCATACTTGATTTGACTGCCAGTGGTAATAAGAGGGATATGAATGCTATTTATTATTGTTACTTGTATGATAATATTATTATGAAAGGTATATTAGATCGAAATAATTTATGTATAGGTATGAACAAAGAGGTATAAATGTTTAAAAGAATCTACAATTGGGTTTGCTATACAACTATAATTATATCCTTTACAGATTCTATTTTATTTGTTAAATACATTGTTAAAAATTATTTAGTATTAGGTTATAAAAGTAAAAAATAGTAGTTGAAATCATAATCAAATCACAGAGTATTTGGCGTATCCCAATCTCAAACCACAATTTTGGGTCAGTTTGATTTAGGTTCTGAAAATCTGATTTGAAAACGCCAAGACCTGATCTCAAATCAGAATCAGGGACACGCCAAACACCCCCTAAGTATACTGGTCTAGCCTCAATCAGGTTACCTCTTGGTATACCATATGGGCTTGAGTCTACATCAGCAAAAAAAAAAGGTTGCACCCGGACGCACCCCGTGCTCCCTGTGCGTCCGGTGGTCCAGGCGCATATAACGTAAACTCGCGTCCTGGGTGTGCGGTCTATTGGGGGGTGCTTGTGAACAGGGGTCCATGCCGCCCGGAGGCACCAGACGCAACCAAGGACTCAGAAGGTACTGGACGCAGAAAGGTTCTCCAGACGCAACCCGATAGGATAGTAGAATAGTGGAAGTACTCAGGTGTAACTGGCTATCATCGGATACCTTCTAAGTCAACAACTCTACCTTCGAGGACTTTGAATGAGATAGTGAAAACTGTGGAGAATATCCAAATTGTCCAGAAAGATCCATCCAGTATTACTCATGTTTACTTATTTGTGTCATTTAGATACTAAAATAGGTATATATTTATTAAAGCTAGTCTAGAAAACAGTAGCACACCGTAGCTAACAATGTGAAAGTACATGCCCGGAGAACTAAAGTACAAAAGTATGGATAACCCTTAAACCAGCGGTCGGACAGCAGCGGGACAGGGGGCGTAGGAATCCGCCGGTCGAGGGGAATCAAATGGTATAGGTTTCGAAGCGTCCGCATGGCTATAGAGATCAGTAGGATGAAAAGGGCAGATATCTCAGGGGGCACATCAGGACAAACAGATCCTGCGTCTGATCCGCGGGCGTTGCGTCATCAGCAAAAATTATTATATGCGTCCTGAGCGTCCCGTGCATCAGACGCTCAGGACGCTCAGAACGTTAACCGTTACTCAGGACGTGACGTCGGCCAGATGTCACGTCCGGACGCCATTCCCTATCTACCCCTGCGTCCTCGACGTCCCGACGACGTCCACCACCAAGCCCATGTGTCCAGATGCCCTCAGACCCTAAGCTCTCCCGCATCCCGATGATCTCCTTCCTGTGCCTCCCTCGTCATGGCGGAATCCAACTCCACTCTAGCATCCGGAAGACTATCCGCATCCTTAGTCTTCCGGATGCTACACAGCGATATTTGAACCCCCTCTGCATCAATTGCCATGTCTGGCTATAGGCTCCCAATGCCTTCCAAATAGCTCACATGTTCGTCGCGACGGCATCGTGATGGCTCACTTGCATACTCTCGACGGCGTCGTGATAGCACACATATTCCAGACGCCGTCTTGACGAAGTCGTGATAGCTCACATGCATACCCTCGACGGCGTCATGATAGCACACATATTCCAGACGCCGTCTTGATCGCTCCACTATTCATTTGTATTACTGAGTGCCATTCACAAAAGCTTCGAGGCGCTGGTGCCCCTTGTATCGTGACTTTGAA
>Ga0307509_10004085_pt1 | contig 21382 bp, 21 predicted proteins | sample 10_EM_MG_FD_202245 | JGI IMG/M metagenome (GOLD analysis project Ga0307509, IMG submission 202245) | Populus trichocarpa ectomycorrhiza microbial communities from riparian zone in the Pacific Northwest, United States - 10_EM | ecosystem: Host-associated > Plants > Roots > Unclassified | place... | reverse complement strand
TTGGATCACTAGTAAGTACGGCTGCTGTTACATCCCCGAATCACCCTCACCTCGTGATCAAGCATGGATCTCCCTGTCGACCTTTCTCGGGTGTTATTCGTTTGCACTGGTGGGTTTTGGAGCAATAGATACTTCGGATTCGTGCTAATTCAGACACAGCTAACAACCTGGACACAATCCCTGCACCGCTATTGGACCGTATGGAGGTAATTGAAGTTAGCGGATACGTCTCTGAGGAGAAGTCCATGATCGCCGAGAAGTACCTTGGACCTCAAGCCCGCGAAGCGTCTGGTTTGAAGAACGCGGATGTCATCCTCGATCCTACCTCTGTGGATGTTCTCATCAAGTATTACTGCCGTGAGAGCGGTGTTCGCAACCTGAAGAAACACATTGAGAAGGTAAAGGTCGGCGAGGCTGCTCCCGTAGATGATGGAACTGATTGGACCTTCTCAGATCTATCGCAAAGCCGCCCTCAAGATCATTCAGGACCTCGGCGAAGAAGCCTTCCCAGAGGAGAAAGCCGTGAAAGAGACCGAGGAGGCTACCAAGGAAGAGTTGTCGGAGCCCGCAAAGTCAGCCTCTGTAACCGAGCCCACTGATGTGCAGTCCAAGGCTGGCTCCAACAATACCGAGGAACGGAACAATGTGACAACAGAGGAAAGGAAACCTCTCAAAGTCCCTAGCAGCGTTCATGTCCGGATTACTCCCGATAACCTTAAGGACTATGTTGGACCTCCTGTCTACCAGAAGGATAGGATGTATGTTCATCCTCCGCCCCCTGGAGTCAGCACTGGGTTGGGGTACTTAGGTAACGGGTCGGGCGCGGTTATGCCTGTGGAAGCTTCGGTACGTTGAACTAGCATCGTCTCTGAGAAAGCACCCCTTCTGACCCGAGAAATCCCCGTTGCCACTTCTGTCTTGTGCCATGCATATAGTCCATGCCAGGAAAGGGTGGTCTGCAGTTAACTGGCAAACTCGGAGAAGTCATCCGGGAGAGCGCGCAGATTGGTTTGAGTTGGGTCAAGACTCACGCTTACGAACTTGGAGTGACATCATCCCCCGACGCTCAGTTTCTGAACGATCGGGACATTCATGTGCACATGCCAGAAGGAAGCATTGGGAAGGAGGGGCCAAGCGCAGGGACGGCCATTCTGTCCGCCTTCGTTTCGTTATTCACGAGAACAAAGATCCATCCTGACATTGGTACGTTCCACCGAACGCCTTTGGTTAAGAACACCGTCGTAAACTAACTCGTCGGCATTAGCCATGACCGGAGAAATTTCTCTCGTAGGACAGGTTCTCCCCGTGGGTGGTTTGAAGGAAAAGATCTTGGCTGCTCATCGTGCGGGCATCAAGACGATCCTCGCGCCCGCCGCTAACCGCGCGGATATCGAGGAGAACGTCCCGGACAGCGTGAAAGAAGGGATCAGGTTCGTGTACGTTGAGGACGTCCGACAGGTTTTACAAGAGGTGTTCAAAGACGAGCCGGTGGCTGAACGATGGAAGGAGACCCTCAAGTATTGAACCGCACGCGCGAGCGCCATGCCTTACCCCCTAATGTTTGAGGTTAACCCCCGTTCAGGAGGGGATTCATAGATTTGATTCTTCCGAGGGTAAGAAGCTCAGGCTCCCTTCTTCCCCTTGGGACCTTATAGAGGTGGTGTGTTTCCGCCACGCGCAATCCTCATTTTTGTCCTAATGTTAGGCTAATACAGTAGCAAATGTCATTAAAGCGAAATTTACTCGTCCACCTTTTGTTATTCCTTCCCTGCAATCTTGTATAGTAACGCAATTACAATCACCCCCCTCTCTCCCTCTGGACCTGATCCACAACTCGGAGCTCGGGACTGGAACTGAAGTCCCTCGGCTTGTTCACGCAAAATGGGCAATTCATTCGATTCGGTGATGAAAAACAAGCGGTCAGGATACATTCCGAGTACGCGTGTGAGATAAGTCATGAAAACATCAAGAAATTAGCCTGGTAGGTTGGAACCGGGAGTCGTTGATTGATTAGATGGTCGGGAGAGTCGGAGAGAGTCATTGGAAGAGGAAAGAATGAACACAATAAGGGAATAAGTCATGGCTTGTCGCCCTATAGATAGATATCGAAGAGGCTGGCAACAAGGAAGAGGATGGAGGACAGAGAATAGGGTAAGGGAATAAAGGAGGCGGTGGTACACAAGATGGCGCGTTGAAAACAGTGGGGCGGTGGAAGATGGATTGGGGAACGGGAGGAGTAACAAAAGGTAAGACACAACAAGTCGACGAGAGAGAAGGAGGCAAGAGGGGATAGGTAATACATGATTCTCGTGTGGACGGCTGGGTGCGGATACAATGAAGACACAAATAGTGTTGGGCCATGTCGGGGCAAAATGGAGAACGAAACAGAAAACGAAGGTAGAACAGATGCTTGTGCCGAAGGTATGGAGAATAGTATAGGATGAGAAAAGATGATAGAGGAGACGACTTAACTTGTTGGCGGACAGATCGATGTAATGATTGGCGAAACGTGAATGGAGTCACGAAACGGTCCGAACGATGTCGATTCCGGATCCCAAAGGGCCAGAGCCCACTGGATGTGTTGGGGATCCAGTTCGGTGGTGCTCGTCCTCGAACAACCTCCTCCCCACGTCCTTCTTCGAGGATGCCAGTGGAGTGAGAACCATCCTCGGGGGAATGAGGGGGGAGGGAGATACGTTCAAGTATTCGCTGAGGTGGAAGGGGAAATTAGCCGGTGTCTGGGGGGATTCCATAGGGCGCGAGAGGAGTTGCAGGGGCGTGTATCCGGTAGAGGGCATGGTCGAGGACCGACCAGGGGAGCTGGGAGGGAATGGACCAGGACCAGGCGGGTGGATGTCGGTAGGAGTGGGAGGGATGATATCGACCTGCATATCGTCTACCTTCTCGTCCCTGCTGGGGAGTTCGGCGATTGTCGACGATTGTGAAGGGCGTAGAGATCCTCCCCCCATGTCTCCAATCGTGGTGATCGTCGAAGCGAAGCTCCCGGATTGATCTCTACGAAGCGATTTGGGTTGGTTGGGGGTGTCAGAACCGTTGGGGAATAAGACGCGAGGGCCTCCTCCGAGTATCCGGTACGCTTCAGCATCCCTATCTTTAGCGGCAGTAGGACGCGCAGGGGATGGGGAGGTCGCGAGGAACATCATGATTTCTGCAGCCTCGCTGTCGGAAGGACCCGGTCTCGGAATCTCGTCATCTCCACGCTTCACCTTCGGCGGTCTTGTACCGGGGGTGTGATGGACGGGCGGAGGGGGCGTGGTTGAGTTGTTGGAGAGGTTCACGGATGGAGGGCCGGCAAAAGTCCGTGACGAACCCTCAGCAAAGTGAGAATACGACGAATCTCCGTCCGACAGCGCGGAAATGGTTGAACGTGGGGAAGACGTGCTCCCCGCTCCCGGACGCGAATGGAAGAGCAGCGAAGTTAGGGTCTTTGCCGCTTTCATATCGTCCACTTCACTCAGTCCACTAGCCTTGGTCCTGGGTTTCTTGGCGACTCTGGTCCTCTTTCTCGTCTCCCGTTTCTCGGGTTTGGCGTGAGATCGTGTGCGTTCCGCCACCGAGGTATTGGTTGTGGACTTGGAAACACGGGAGCGTTCCGACGAGCCCATTGCCCGCTTCTCAGCGGAAGCTGTGCTCGTCGGCCGCACTGGGGCAGGAACGGGCGGATCTTCAGGATTGCGGATGGTTCTCGCGCGTTTCGCGGGGGGAGGCCCAAGCAATGACACGAAGAGGTTCTGTCCGGTGGAGGCGGTCACAGGCGCGGGAGGACCCATGGATCCCTTCCTGCTGATAGAGTGTGGTGACCCCGACTGGAATAGGCTGGGACGTGGGTACGAGATAGGTTGTGTGGGGGTCTGGGCTTCGAGATCGCGTATGTTACTTCTAGAAAGGTCATGGGTGGCTTTGTATGAAGCGTATCCCAGACGTGCGCGCAGGGCGCGAGTAAGCTGCATGACGAGAATGAATTAATAATCGTATTCAATGAGGGTGAAGACGCAGGCTGGTAAGCGATCCGCGCACAGACATGCATGCACCCTGACGCAGAGGCATACGGTTGCGACGTTTGGGGAGAGTAGACGCGTCTGCGGATCCACTGGTCGGCGGAGCGTGGTAGGACGCATACCTTGGACATCTCAGCTCCAGCCAGGAATTTCTGGACGGCCTGTTGGCGTTCCTGGACCTCGACCATATCGACAGGTCGGTGAGAGATCTTTGAGGACGAGGGGCCTGCGTCTGGACGCAGATAGCCAAGCAAGGGTGATGGGGTCGTGGTTGACGACGATGGTGTCTCCATGACTGGAGATAAAGCAGTGGAGACTGTGGAGCTAGCTATCGTCTGTGGCGAGGCTGGTTGTCGTTGGGTACGGTGTCGTGGGCGGGGGGCAGAAGGGCGGGACGTTGGGTTGAGGACACAGCGGATGGCGCAGGGGGCTTGAAGGACTGAGCTGAACGCGATCCGAAACGCGTCACATTATTTCTAACCGGCTTTTACCGGTTGGACCTGATTTTTTTCGGGAATTTATTATCTAATCTCTGATTGTCCCGATATGGCTATTTCATTATGCCTGATCGTGTAACGTCTCCTCCCAGTACCATCTGGGCAAGAACCCATATCGGTCCGAACCTGCTTGGACCTCCTCGACCGCCTCAGGACCCAGCTGGCTCATGCTTATCCCCACTCCAGGCTTAAATTCCACCCTCCAAACGACCGGCGGCACCTCTTCTCCGCCCTCGTCGGGAGTACTGCGAGCATCGCCTTGGACAGCCTCTTTGACAAACGCCAGAAAGCGTTCGCCCCAGCCGAGACAGACGCTCGGGTCCCAACTGCCCGGTTTTCCGCGAACCATACGGGGTATCTGCATGGTCCTAAATGATTGGACCGTACTCAATTTGCCAGCCGGGGTTCTGAACCCGACGATGATGTCCTGTTTATCGCAGAAAGATGGGGTTAGCGTTCGTGATTAGTCGATATCACCGTGATGCTCGTTCATCAGAGGTCAGAGCACACTCGACAATCAACTCACCGGTACCCCCAGTAGGAATGACTGAAAGTAGAACTTGAGCAGTTTTCTGACGAACATAACTCGTCATTAGCACCAGTGACGTTCGCTGCACCACCTGCCTACTTCTCAAACTGGGATCCATCCCGCTCGCCCCGGATCGTCAGTGACGTCTTCAGCTCGACCAACGCGTCGTTCGTCTTCGTCGATTTACCTTTACCGATTCCAATTCAGCGGACATGACATCCCAAAGGCAGCCTAAGAAGCTCGGACGCACCACGCACACAGTCGACTTCTCCGCCGATCACGAGCCTTGTGTTACCCAGCTTCGTTTTCACAACGCTGCACCACTGGACGTTGGTATCCACATCACCACCCCATCCGGGTTTCGCATGCGGCGTTCCAGCGGTGCAGAACGATTCGAACGAATACCCGTAGTAGGTTTGTAGGCGGTGATGTGGCGTTAGGTTCTCTCTGTGGTGATCAGCCACAATCGCGTCAATATTTGAATGGACGCGATCCAAAAAGTCGAGCTCTTACTCACTTCTCTACCAGTTTCGCGTCGGAAACGTGGTCCTCGAGGTAGAGTGTTCCATTTACGCTCATCACGTTCAACTTCCAACCATCGCGTTCCTCATATGGGGCTGTCAGAATTCTCTCCTAAGCCATAAATATCATCCAGTTCACATGGTCGGGGGGAACAGCCAGCGAGAAGATGGCCGGTCACGAGTCTTTACATACCTAGTCATGACGCCCCTCCACGCAATAACGCCGCCATTCATGAACCCGTCTGGGAATCCATTTCGGACTTTGAGCCAAGCCTTCAAAAGGCCGTCTAGTCGCCCTTTCTCTTCGGGTCTCTTGACCCACCTCTCGTAACCGTAGCGTAGGTCGGCCCCGATGGGTGGATCGACGTAATACCTCAAAGCAGAGTCATCGAACCGCAGCTCCCTTTTCGAATCGTAGGAAAAGGTCGTGAGTGGGGTCGGTTGTTGGAACAGGGCCGGTGGTCCGCTATTTCCTGAAGGCGCGTTTTTGGGCGGATAGGCCAGTTCCGACTTCGGGAGATGTTTCCCGGCGGCTGTCGCCTCGAGTTCCGACGCGCCTTCCCGTTTGTTCCCAGGTGACTTATTCGAGATGGGTTTCGGGCCAGATTCCGACTTGAGTCGTTTCGAAGGGGACGTCGCCTCGTCCACGTCGAGGTCAGATGCGGTTCGCTTCATGGTGGAACGGGTCGACGCCCGGAAGCAAAGGCGACCGTTGGTTTAGGAAGCGTCGTTTCCTCAATTCCCACGCTCCGTTCGTAGCCTTTCGGATAATAAAGCCGGCGGGGTGATGGTCCCTTGCACGATTTGAGGATGAGAGATCTCTTGTCTTTCCACCCCGCATGCTATCTGCTGATTAGCTTATGAGCCACGGTGTTGGCAGGGGTCTGACAATCTCCATCAAAAGAATCCAATTCGGCACTCGAGGGCGCATCATAACCCGGTGATCCTTGCAAACCCTTCCTGCCCCGGCTTCGAGGGGCAAGTTATGATTATCGCGCGCCCGGTACCAAGGGAGGAGGTTCCGGTACTCGCGGTTTCTATCACGTCGCTGAAACGTTTGATCGAGGTAGCCGGCGTCCAACTTCGTACCTCCGGACCAGGGCACCCGCTGAGATGCTTGTTTCGTGCTTCATCTCGATGATGTATCATGACGCAACGGCTCACCCCAGATTGAGGAAGGTCATGAGTGTATAACGGTTACAAGGAGGTGCAACAAGGAAAGCAAATAGATACAAAGGCATCGCGGTTCATGCTAAGCGGACACCCCGGAGACAGCGTCACATCAAGCTTGTTTGTTTTTCACCGCGTAAAGCATGGCCATGATAGCCAACGACCAGTGTTCGAACTGGTCCTTGGACATGAACAGAAGGGCCTGCGAAATAACCGCCTTGATGATTTGTGCGCCCATCCCCTACGAAAGTTCATCGTCAGTGGGGGATCCTCGCACGCGCGACGCGGCAAACTCACCTGATACCACCCGGCGAAGCCCTCCCTCTTGTACACTATCCTCAAGAGATCCAGAGCGCCAGGGTGTTTTGAGTTCGTGTTGTGGTGGTAGGCATGGTGTGGTGGGGCCGGTAACCCCTCCTCTTTCGCCATTTGTGCATCGGATCCACGAGTCTGGATCCTCACCTTGGCCATAATATACGGATACGTGACCACCGTAGCCAGAGTCTTGCTCAGCGCTCCGACGAGGAAGTTCTTACCCGGGGTCAACTTCCCACTCGACGGAGCGGCGGCGGCGGCAGCAGCAGCCTTCTCCTGTGCCAGGAGAAGAATGGATTTGATTCGCTCGAATACGCCGTAGGTGATCGCGGGGTTGACGGTCAGCACCAAACCAGGTTTGATACCCAACCAAAGACCGGTGACGCCCTCCTCTTGAACAATTTCCCTCCCGACGCCCCAGAAAGAGTTATCCACATACTCTTCCTCTTCGATCCACTTCTCCACAGGCTCTTCTTCATCTTGCTTCCCGTTCCAATTTCCATTTGCGGTTCCATTGGCTTGGGGGACGACCACTTTTTTCCTGACCGTCCGCTTCGCGCTCCCAACCTGTTGTCGAGTAGCGATCACCGAAACAGGAATGGTGAATATCTGAGCCAAAGCTCCCGCAAGGGCACCAAGCAACAACTCAGCCGCGGTCGACAAAGCGGGCGCCTTTCCTCCAGGCGGAGTCCTCCTCTTGATGTATGCGCCGCGAACGAACGAATAGAAGAAGAAATACGCGTATTCTGTAATCGCGAACGGAATGGTGGGATGTGAGATGAGTTCAAGACGTCGTAGAGCGGGAAAACACGGGGAAATAGTGCGATCACGACGTACGCATTGAGAACGTGTTCACCATCGTAGCCGTAAACCCTCTATACAACCCCCAAACACCATCCTGCTTCAAGATAGATAAGAGCAATCGGAAGAGCCCCGTTTGTGCCTCTGAGCTCTTCGCCCTCGTCTCGGCTTGAATACGGGTCTTGGCGCTGGATAAGCAGAATAACTCAGCTCTGTCTCGCGAAAAGCAGCAGCGTCACCAAACACGCACACATCAAGGGGATATACGACACTGTAAAAACCGGGAGGGTGAGCACGCGGGGGTGAGACGGGATGCAATACGACTGCTCAGAGACTCACGCAGTGCTGAAACAAGCTCCTAACGCGCCAGCAAGAGCATGACCGAACGGTGTCAGCTGTTGCTGCCTGACCGGCTTCGACTGAGCAGACATGGACCAGTTCTGGTGGACGTGGGGGACGAGAAGGAGGAAGGGAAGGTCGCTGACCCTTTCATAGGTGGGGGACAAAGATCTCGGCTTCCGGACTCCGAGTGATCACATTCAAATAACATGTGCTTCATCACAGCTTTCTCAGCCTCGAAGACTGAGGGAAACACGGAGAGAAATGGATGAGCGTAGCGCTAGGATTTATTCCAAAAAACTAAACCAGGGCCAAGTTGCTCGTGCTTTGAATGTTAAAAATTATGGAGAGACTCTAGGATATAGGCTGTGACTATTTCATGCGGGGATCTAGGGCAGTTAACCGAACCGTGAAGCGGGAAGGAGATACAGGAGAGAGAACGTCCATGATGCCATCGAGAATATACATTCGTGAGGGGGAAACTTGCAGCGTGCTTCTAATTCAAATGTGCCTAGTAGGCAGACGGGACCGTAGAGAAAGTCACAGGTTGTGCGAGTGACAGACTCTCCATCGCAAGGCCGAGTGGATCGGTGGTTGTGGCGACCACAGGAGCAGCGGTCATCTGTCCATCGGCGCCAGCTCCGAAGAACACCTCTGGGCTCGTGCAAGCAGCGACGGCGCGGCGCATGTGAGTCGTCAAGAAAGACAACCCGACTTGATACGCAGCGTTCATCCAGCCGAAACCTTCACGAGGAACCATCTTGAAATCGATGCCTTGGTTCCCGTATTCTGCGTCGACCAGATGCGAGAGTTTGACAGCGTCGAACTGCAAGAACAGACACTCAGGTCAGACCTTCTGCGTGTCCAGGGCTGAGAGAATACGAACCTTCTCGGGGACGACACCGTTAAAGTCGACAAAGGCCGTGGTCATCATGTAGAGGAACCGGTAGGCGAGCCTTTGGGCATCCTCTAGATATCCGTACCTCTCCAACCCGACCCATGTCATGATCTGATGGGGTGGCCAAGCGTACCTGAGATATCGAAAGTCAGTTCGGTATCAGGAAAGGGTAGCGGTGGCACGCTCACGGGTAATCCCATTGACGGTTGGGTCGGTCGAGAGAGATCTTACCACGAGATTCTTCCGTTCCAGACACCAAGCCACCCAACACCTCGAACTTGTTCAACGAGTTGGAACTGGGGTGGAAGACACCAGAGATCAGCGGGCCTGGACAAGACAAGGGAGCCGGACAGACGTACATCAACTTCCAGCACTGGTCATCGCTCGCGCAACCAGCCCACAACGCCCAAAAGGCCGTAACAGACTCGTAGAGACACTGCTTCTCTTGGACGGTGTCATAGTCAAAGTACAAGCTCTTGTTCTCGTTCCACAGATACTTGTCGATAGCCTGTTGCCTGAATTCCGCCCTCTGGAACCACTCCTCGCTGGTTTGCACCCTGCTCACGGAATCCTCCCTATGAGGATTGGCGTACGACTCCACCGAAGGGGGGAAAGGCGCAAGGGGGAAGGGCTCTTCCAGCTCCAGTTCGTCGTCGAAGACTTCTCGGATAGCCGTACCGATATCCATCTCGTACTTGTACAACAGAGCCTGGAGATCGATAGTCCCGAGGTTCGCGCAACGTTTCTCGAACCGGTAGGTCGTGTCGTGGCCAGATTCTCGGACAGCTCGGTCGTGCAAGAAGTATTCGTCGAGTTCAGGTTCCTGGAGGGTGCCATCGTTGTACTTCTCGGTAAACTCGTGGACAGAAATCCCATGTTTCGTCGCGTAGGGCTCAATAATGTGAGTGAAGTGGGTTGCCTCCGTCTCCGGTGGGATACCCAGACCGTCGGGCCTGAACCTCGAGAGACCGGTCTTGGGATCGATTCGAGGTTCGGCAACCCAGATAGTGTGGTATTCCTTGATGGCAGCCTGAATGGCACTCTTGAGCCACTGACGATTGGCGTCCATATCTGAGCGATCGAGCTGGTTGTAGATCTGGAGAGCCATGTCGGTGAGGAAAGGGGGCTGAGTTCTGCACAGATAGTAGGATCGACTGCCGTTGAGGATTTTGCCGTAGTGCTTGATCTCGAAAATGAAGTGGTCGACCATACCTTTGGCCATGTTTACCTGGCCATCAACCAAAAGTCCCAAGGAGATGAAGTAGGAGTCCCAGTTGTACAACTAGAGCTGGCGAGTTAGAAAGTCCATGGGGAAAAGGGAAAGGGTTTACGAACCTCGTTGAAACGAGCACCTGGTACGATGAATGGGATGCCCTTGAGGGTCTTTCCGCCTTGTCCATCATCCGCCTCGTTCATGGCCAATGCCAGGATACCTGGTTTGTTATTCAAGCTCTTCACGAACGCCGGATCGTCGCATTTTGGGGGGAGAACCTGAACATCGAGGTTCAAGTGAGGTTTCTCCTTAGCCACGTTCCTGTAGTACTCTGCCATGACGGGCTCGCCGTGGGGAACGTAAATCCTGGGGTTCACCCTTCCGGTTCTGTTCTTGGGATCGGCACAGATGATCTCGAGACCTTCACCGTCGATCCTCCGGGTGAGTGAATGCCAGAAAGAGTGCTTGATCATCCTCGATAGTCGGTCGACAGGGTTCTCTGTCAACCTTGCCTCGTCCAAGACGATCCTCTTGCGGTTATGGTCTCTTGCGAGCGCGAGCTCCTGGAGAAGGTTGGACAACATGTAGGTTCCGCGGATATCAAAGGTCTTGAACCCGTTAGAAGTGGCAGTTCCGAGAGCCATAAGCTTGGGACCGGCATCGGTAACTGAGATTTGGAAGTCGCCGTCTGTGTCTTCCTGTTCGAGCACGACGCGGATCGTCTCTTCGACATCGATCAGGAACCGACGTGGACCAGCAGCCACAGGTTTCTCGTCATGGGACATTCGCCTAGTACGGCTGTGTTGATGCTCTCCGAATGCAGGGGCGCGCTTAGGGTTATAGCCATAGGAGAAGGTCTGGGGTTCCGGATCAGTGTTAGATCTGATATGAGCGCTGGATGATCGAGGTGAAAGGGTAACGCGGGGAACTTACGCCGCTGTATGTCCTCGAGCGGCTGAAAGCCTCAGCCCCAGCGTAGTAGACAGAGGCGTCGGGATGAACGAGGGGCGTCGTGTGGTGGTCGTCAACAAAGGTGACACCTGGAGGGTGAGAGAAGGCAGGGGGCATGATCGAAGGTTGACCGCTGGGTTCAGACGAGAGGGGGCCGGAGTTCTGGGGGTAGGATAAAAGGACGACGGTGGTGTTTGCTTAAAATCTGCGGGGAAGAACGAACGGATGTGGGGTTAAGAATGCGGGGTTCGAGTCGTAAAACCGATAGAAACTGAAACTAACCCGAGGGCCGAAATGACTGGAATATCTTGTGACCAACCGAGTAGGTTCAGGAGAGTGCTCAGGCGAGAGGCGGAGGGGGGGAGGGCGGATGAAGGGGGTGGACAAGTTCAAGGAAAAGAAACAGCCGGATCTTCCGCGGGCGATTTAAGTCCCCGTCAAAAGCAACCGAATTCGGAAGTGGGACCTGAGCCTCAATCGAAGCGGGGACGCGGAATCGGTGCGGGATCCGGGTGACAGCTGGGCGCCGCAACGCTCTGGTCGATCAGAGGAGAGCGACGGGGGGAGGAGGAAGTCAGATCGTGACCACCAGCACTATCTCAGATACGACACGGCCTTCGTACAGCGTGGGGTATTATGGTCCTCATCGGTTTCCATATCGTTTCGTTCGTTATTTTAGGGCTCGGAGCGAGATAATTCCGTCATGGCTCTGTCATACGCCAAATTGGTATCGATATCAACGGAGTTTTGAATCCATGTGAATGCACCAACTTCTGGGTTGGGGTCCAAATACATGAACAAGGCGTCAGGGTGTTTGTAAGGAACCTTTCCATCGTTTCCAGCGGCGTCGTCACCCCCGAGTCAGGGGTGAGCCAGGGGGTCCAACCCGTCACAATACGAAGGAACCCAAACAGAATGCGGTGCAATTCAAAGAACGCGATGAAATCGCCACCTGGTCCGTCAAATGACGCGAAGGGACCGTGGCGGGCGCACCAACACCGATCCCTTGGTTTCCCCCAGGAGAGGAGGAGGGCTGTGTGGCTGCATTTGAAACACAGGGGTAGGGGTGTCCCCGGTAGGTCAGACTGACGGTGGCTGGGAACCGGGGACTCCGACGGCGAAACGCGCCCCACCAGGCCGATTGGGTTCCCATAGGACAGCTACCCGGAGCTTCACGAAAATCTGGAGGACATCGATTACACCCGGACCCAACGCCGATTCCCAAGTACGGTCCTGACGGGTGGGACACCTTAATCGAAGCATTGACTGGGATGGGTTCGAGGAAGGTTCCACGATCGCCGTTGGGACGGCGGAACGGAGTCGTAAAGCGGTTCGTATTCTCCATTTCGCCCAGAGTCTGTTTCAGTGCTCACGACAACGTCCGCGCGCCAGGGGTTGTCCCGTTGAGGCTTGGCCCAGGGAGTGCACTGTCTGCTTTAGAAAGCGCGATGTGACATAGAAACGGGGGATGTTGCGTGAAAATTCTCCATCACATAGTCACTGGATGCGGGGGGAGATGCAGTAAACCATTGTGATCCCAAGAGCTCCTGTTGGAAGCGGATGGACCAGGTTGGGCCGCCAGCAAGGAGCTGACTCTCTGTCTCTTTCGATCCCCCCGCGCGATCTTCGTTTATCGCGAAAAGCCTGTGAGCGCGTTCATGGGAAATGTCGATAGTTCCTGTGGTCGGGTCTCTCCCCCGAAGCTGGGGGACGCGTTGGACGAGGCGCCTGAGAAGCGCCTGTACTTCAAACCGCCTCTGGCCGAGTCAGTTTCTGGAATACTAGTGAAGGTGCTGTGTAGCGAGAGGCAGGCCTGGCGGAAGGCTACGCACGAAAGTGAACACGACACGTAGGGCAGGAGGGGCCCGTTTCGTTTGACCTTCGGCCATACTTCTCCCGAGTCCACCTCCTCAACGGCCCACAAGCACAAGGGCCTCCCTGACACATCGAAGCCTAACTTCACCCAGAATCGACTCGAGTGGGTGAACCAAGTTTGGCAACTCGTCTACCACGTCCAAAAGGACCTCGAACCTGTTCACTACCTGTTGTCCCCTCACTGTATACCGTCAGGGCGGGTTCGGCCTGCCGAGCGGGACCAAACTGGTTATTTAGGCAGCAACTGGGGTACATACTACCCTTCGCTCGACCCTTCGCGTCTCTTGGGTTTGCGGTCCTCGTCAGATACCTCCTTCCTCTTTTTCGTCTGCCCCACCTTCCGCTCCCTCTTTGACTTCAAGAATACGCTGCTTGATCATACCAGGGGTTTCTATCACCGTTTCATTGCGGGTAAATCATGACGACGTGCGTACAAGCACTCAGCGTTCGGGACTATCGGTTCAGATGTGCCCTCCCCCGTGAACGCCGGAGTCCCTTCTTCCCTCCCTCTGACCCTCTGAATTTGAGGCTGAACTCCACCATGGGAGAAGAACTGAAACCAAGGCCCAGAGCCGATAACGAGAGGCCGCCTTCGTTTTTATTCTCACGTTGGGCACCACACTTCCACCCGTATCCAATGGTAGACTGGCATCTGTGGACATATGTGCCGGACGACGATTGGCCATCCACAGATTCTGACCCGTGCGGGGAAGTGACGAAGTCTAACCAAATAACCCACCTATCCGTCGAACCGAACCCTTGACAACTGCGAGGCCGTTTCATTTGCACTCAGACGGGAATTGATTTGTTCGGGGGTCGGCGCCAGCTGTCATGACACTGTGGCTTTACCCGGCCTCGTGGCCTTCGCATCGGAATCTTCCACGCGACAATAACCAGTCTCTCTAACGACTACACCCGTTGGTCACCAAAGACATGTTTCGAAATCGAAAGGGAGCGAGACCCGTAACCCCCGGGGAGAAGTTGGACCAAAGTCGATGTGAGTGGATTCAACGCCATCCGTGGGGTCGGTCCCCTGATCACCCAAACCCCCCCAGCAAAGAAGAAGAGAGTTGCGGATGGCACAAAGATACTCCTCGACATCGCGAAAGAGTCCTCCGATTGGTTTCCTCCCCTCAAGTCTGCCCTCGGCGGGGTGTGTGCACTCATCAAACATTATGAGGTAATTGGCCAGTGGGTGGCCGTCGCGCACAATTGACGCGGGCGGTCGCAGCAATCTGAAGATGTCAAGGAGAAAATCGAGGATCTTATCCCGCGTTTAAACAGGTTCAAACAGAACAGAACGCCAACGCAGCGTCTATTGACGGGGACCAGGCGGAGAAGAAGCGACGTTCGGAATTGTCTGGGTATGCTCACCGATGGCTTATCCCGCCCACCCTGTTGACGGTCTCTCAGAGCATTGGAAGAGATTGAGAAGCGATCCAAGGCACTGCTGGAAAAGGGCGTTGCAACCCGGTTTATAGATAAGGGCGGGGATTCCCAAGAGGTAGCGAGACTCATCGAGCAACTTCGAGAGGTTGTTAGCCACTATCAAGTGAGTGGATATCAGGATATTGCGCCCAGCACCGTTGACATGCGGGGGCAGATCTCGCAACAGCAAGCAATCTACGACCAAATAAACAATCTCACCGTAAGGATTCTCCGGCTCGTGTCAGCCTGTCGTCCCGATGATCGATTCTTATATCAAGTCATCTTTCGATGTGCTCTTGAAACTCCACGAGGTAATGCAACGCCGCGAGCTTATCACGGTACCGGCTGACACTTGAACAGAGGTCCCCGTCGGTGAAGAACAAGCTAGATTCCATTATGGCACGGCTGGGTCCGCTATGCTTGGAGGACAATGACGGTACACTCCAGGGTGGCAACGAGTGCGAACGATGGGCGAGGCTATCCCGGTAGGTGGTCGTGGCCGACTCTAACCCATAGTTGCACTAATCCTCTCCTAGCACTCTCAGGGTGGTTAGGGATAACGGCATCGTGCTCTACAACCGTGTCAGCGCCCAGGGGTACGAGGAGTGTCAAGATGACATTCTGGCTGTCTCAGGAATGGCGGAGGATGTACGGGACGCACTCCTTGAGTACCAAGTGGGTAGCGAAGGATCCCACGCGGTCACTGTGTTGCTAAAACTGCAACACCTCAACAGACGATCCAGCAACAGGCGATATATGACCAGAATTGCAGATTGATTGTGGGTTGTTGAATCGAATCTGCGCGTTAGGAACGTATCTAACGTCAGTCATGGCCTACAGGGTGCTGGTTCGGCCCTTTCGTTTTTCCCCCCTGAAATAAACTCACCCGTGCACCAATGTAGCGGACGTATCAGTGCTCAACGACTGTCGCCGCGCTCGCCGCGCTACGTACCAACACGGTAACCGCCGAAGCTGCCTCCGAGGCACGCGGGAGAGCGTCCTGAATGAGATCGGGTCGTGGACTCAAGGCTTCGAGAAGTCTCCTATCTTTTGGCTAAACGGCCTCGCCGGGACAGGGAAGTCGGCGATCGCTCAGACGGTCGCTGAGCGTGTGTTCGCCGACGGTTTCCTGGGAGCGTCCTTTTTTTGCTCGCGAGACTTCGAGGACCGTAGCGACTTGCACTCCATCTTCCCCACTCTCGCTTTCCAGCTGGCACACAAATACCCCGACTTTCGATCTCACCTCATCCCCCTTCTCAGGTCCAATCCGGACATCGTCGATGGGTCGCTGTACGGCCAGATGGAAAGGTTGATCGTCGAGCCGCTCCAGTTCGTCGACGTTTCAACGATCATCCTGGTTGACGCCCTCGACGAGTGTAAGGACGACGAGCCATCATCTGCGATCCTCTCTGTGTTGGGGCGGCTCGCCGAGCGAATTCCCATGGTCAAGTTTTTCATCACCGGCCGACCAGAGCCCCGGATCAAGACTGGGTTCCGTCTCCCCCTCCTTGCGGACGCAACCAACGTCTTCGTGTTACATGATGTCCGCCCCTCCCTGATCAACAACGACATCCGGTTGTTCCTCAAACACGAGCTCTCCGAACTTGCACGGCGGCACCTGCTCGACGGGTGGCCGACTGACGAAAATATAAATCTCTTGTCCCAAAGGGCGGCGGGACTCTTTGTCTATGCTGTCGCAACCGTCAAATACCTCGACAAGAAATTCTACCTCCCCGACAAGCAACTTGAAACGATCATCAATTTTCCGGACCGCACAGCATACGAGGGGAAGACATCTCTCGATCCGCTGTACCTATGGATTCTTGGGGAAAGCTTTTGTGTAGACGACCCTCTCATTTATTCCAAGATTCGAACCATCATTGGCGCCGTCGTCTTGCTTGTAAACCCTCTCCCGCCATCAGGAATTGCTGATCTCATGGGTCTGGAGACCAGGGACGTCTTGCTCTTCCTCACAGCACTCCAATCATTACTTGTACTCGATGAAGACCCGACCCAGCCTGTAAAACCATTCCGCAAGTCGTTCCCTGACTTCATCATCGATCCCTCCCGTTGCACTGACACAAGGTTTTACATCTCCCCTGAATACCTACGCTTCGAACTCGTCACGAATTGCCTGAGGGTGATGAATGACAGGTTGGAACAGAACCTCCTATCACTCCCCAGTTATGCCTTGAACTCGGAGGTCAAGGATCTAGAGACAAGAGTCAACGATCGCACCGATGCCGCACTGCGGTACGCCTGCAAATCCTGGTACAAACACCTCCCCAAGACCGGGGGAGATGTTACTGACGTCGTTTCCCGTCTACGTGTTTTCCTGGAGGAGAAATTCTTGGCTTGGCTGGAGGTTATCAGCACCCTTGGAGCCACAAGGGGAGCTGTTGCTGCATTAGAACGGCTGATTCCCTGGCTACAGGAGGTTCGTTTCAACCACTCTTCAGAGTAACATGACACTAACACGTGCGATCAATCAGGTTGCCAGAGATGAGGAGCTTCTCGACACCATCAGGGACTGTTCCCGTTTCGTGACCACATTTTTCGAGCCCATCGACGTCTCGGCCACCCACATCTATCACTCCGCGCTGGAGTTATCCCCTCTGTCATCGATTGTCCGACGGTTGTACTATCACCGGCGGCACACCCCCTTTCCGAGAGTGGTAGCTGGAACCCTAGGTTCATGGTACGATGATATAACCATTCGAAGTGAAGGGATGTACAGACCCTCCACTTGGTCGCCGTGTGGTCAGCTCATCGCTGCGGATCACCGGCGGTCCGTGGAGATCCGGGATCCGGTCACCTCTGAACTGCTCTCCACCCTCCTATCTCCTAAACCCATACGTGTACTTGCTTATTCACCAGATGGACGCACCCTCGCTGGTCTCTCGCACGATTCACTCATGATCTGGGATATCCAGACGGGCGGTGTGGTAAAAGTGGTTGAATGTGGTGCCACCGGGGAGCCCCTATTGGTGTGGTCGTTGGATGGACGCGCAATTGGTACCGTCGGTACGGAAAGTGGCGCCGTGAAGGTGTACGATGTTGACTTGGGCACAATGCAGTCCCTTGGCACGCTCCAGTCAAGTAAAAACTCGCACCTTTGGGCCCACAACAAAACCTTTCGGGTCATGACGACGGGGTGGGACGGCCAGTCTTGTCAAATATGTACAAATAGGGTCCGTGCACTCTCACCTGCCCTAAACCACGTACTACTTATACCCACGGCTTTACTGCCTCGTACCCTCAGTTCTTTCTATTCACTGAGGCTTAGCTCTAACGTGTTCGCTCACAGCTCAACACACGTTCTCGAACAAGTCTCGTACCATCAACATCTTCGAGGTTGGGTCAGTTCTAACCAAGGTCGAATCCTTCCGCGTCGGGTTATTCGGACAGTATGACCCGGTTTGGTCCTTTTCCCCAACCACTTATCGACTTTCTGTCACAGCTCGTGGTCAGCTTCGCGTCTTGGACGTCCGGAACTCGGAGTGCTTATTGGAGGGTGACGAGTCTTGTAACTTCTATCCCCACACCTTCTCTCCCGACGGGAGCCTCTTTGTCAGTGGTACACGATCATCTATCTGGATCTGGAAATATGGTTCCGGCTGTTATACCCTGTGGAGGTCGTTGTCAGGCCAGAGCATCGCTTCACCTTTCTATCTTCGATTCTCTCCAGCTTCGTCATCAATCATGGGTCCTTCCCCGCGTGTCCTTCAAGTGTGGCGTTTGGATGGCCCCCCTATTGTTGCCCACCCTTTCCGTGACAAACCACTCGGTGCTCTTTCTGACCGCGGCACCTATGTGGCAACCTGCCACTGGGGTCGCACCACTCTCACTCTCACCAACCTCCTTTCACAAGCCCCTCCCCAGTTCATCGATACGGGTATGAAGGTATCGGGGTTGGCCCTCACTGGTAATGTTCTCCTTGTGATGGGTCGCAACATGGAAACAATCACAGCTTGGCGGCTCACGGAAGAGGGAGTAGTGGATGGTCCTCCTGGAGACGAAAGCGCGGGCCGCGGCAGTAGCATCTGGACTATACCAGCACTCAGAACCCCAACGGTCTCCATTGCAGGACGAACGGCGGTAATAGAGTGGGATGGGAACGCCACTCACTTCTACGATACAGTAACTGGAGAGGCACTCGACCCCTTCCAAACACCTCCATACTGTTACTGCGGCCCGTATTCGCTCAATGACTTGATGGACGGTCGGCACAACCTCCGCTGGTTGAGACTACCTTACTACGAAGAGGAATTGCCGGTTCCATTGGCTACTGTTCAGGATAGGCGGGTGAAGGATTCTGAAGGGAGGCATCGGTTGTGGATCCCCGCTGCGTGGGGGCAACTCTGCCACATGCGCTGGCTTCACAACACCACAACCCTGTGGCTCGGCCTTGATGAAGGAACAATTGTCGTGAAGTTCTAGTTGGGATCTCCTCTAGATTCGGTTCAGGTACGGCTTCAGCACCACAGGTGTCGACTTACGAAGTCGATCCCCATGCTTTCTATGTTTCGTTGCGTCGCGCTCCGACGTGACACCTTCGCCGTCTTAGGCTTGTATCGTAGTACGATTTCGTGGCACCGTTTCGTTTCGTTTAGTTTTCAACGCACATGAGAGATGTGGTGGATTCTCATCGTGTGTTCGGCTCTCCTTGTGTATAAGTAGCATGACAGCAGGAACTCAACCACACAATCCCTGATTCGAACCAGAAAAACCCAGGTTCACCCACAGAGTTCTGTTCAATGCGTCCGTTCAAACCGCGGTCCGAACCTCCTCGTGCGGGTACGATGCCATACATCGGTTCTACAAGCACACACCAGGCGTCAGTCCGATTGATGTTGGCGTTTATAGAGTAAAGTTCTGCGTCGAAATTCGGACAGTGTGGGGAGCAGGCGTGGCTTCAGAGACAACACATCGACTTCCGGGAAGCGGGACTGAACTCAACACGCAGAGAAGCCTACCGATAGTGTTGGAAGATAGTTGGGATGACGTTTGACCACCGGGAACTCGTGTCTGCGTGCGGGGCAGTCCCACGATGTTCTTGGGTGAGCGCGTTTAACATCTTGGATGAAAGTCGGCTCACGACGTCTGATATCATCGCGGAGTGGCAAACTGGATTTCTAGTACGACAAAACGATCAGCAGATAGCTTCGCACCGAGAGGAGAATTATTTGTCGTCGCCGTGAACGCGACGCGGGAATCCTCACGGATCCAGTCTCAGAGGCGGGTACCGGGTAAATGTTGATAAGAGTCAAGCGGGGGGCATGTGATACCCCCCTTCCCCCACGTCCTTGACCACCACCATCACCACCGTCTCTGGCCCTGACATGAGCCCAGGTGCCAGCTCCAGCTCGACCACCGGGACAGAGGTTACACTTCGTTCGCTGTATTCCCGAGCGGCGAAATCATTCCTCAACCGCGACGTCCCACAAACACACGCTCTGATCACCACTGCTTTCCAGCTCATACCACCCCCACCATCGACGATTACGGATATCGACCGCCAACTCAGTGTTTGGAGGAGAAAATGGGAGATACTGAGACTGACATTGGAGACTACCGTCTATTCCACACCACCTGGCGAGGTCGAAGAGCTTCCTTCCTCAATCCGGGCCAACCTAATGCTCTCCCCGCAAAGTCTCCTCGCGTCATTGCACACTCGTTCTCTCAAGCTCTTCACGCCCTGGACCGTAGGCTCGGATGGGGATGTAGGGTCTCAACGGAGTCTGAGTGCGAGGTATCTGCCACCTCAAGTGGTCGTGACCCTCGTTCTCGCGAGCATGAAGTTGAACGCCCCGGAGGTTGGAAAGGGGATAGTTGAGGACTGGCTTTCAGGGAGGGGTGATCCGGAGGGGGTTCTCGACGGGGGCGATGGGTATGAGAAAATCATCGAGCTCTATTGCCTCAACCTTCTCCCTCGTTTGGAAGAGTGGGATCTCGCCGCGGACTTCCTCCAATATGAAGGAGAGCTAGACGTTAACGAGAAACAGGTGCGACCGTCCATCTTATTTTGTATCCTTTCTGACAAGCTCCAACCCGGGGGCATGCAGAAACTCGTGACAACACTGGAGAATATCCGCTCAGATGCGCGTTCGTCCCGCAATCGTTCACGAACTCCTTCAACGCCAGCCCTCTCCCCCTCCCGCTCACGGTCACAATCCCGTTCTCGGCCATCATCTCCGGCCCCGTCCTCATCAAGCGAATCTAGTGAAAAGACGGAGACCCCGTACACTGCCAGATTCAAAGCTGGAAAAGGACAGGGGGACACGAGGTTGAATGGGAATGTAAAGATGCCCTTTGATCCTCTCTCCATGTCCTCCATCAGTGTCCCGTCTTCCTTGTCTAGTTCGACAGACACATCTAGGACTGCGACACCGGTCCCGATACCGGTACTTTCTTCCACAACGATATCTGGGAATGTCAAGCCGAGGTACAGAATGCGACACCCCAGAAAGTCCTCTCCCCAGAAACAAACTCCCGCATCACTCCCGAATGGGGACTTCGAGACCCCACCAATCCCTCCGCTGGTCTCATGTCCTTCTTCTGTGTTACCATCACAGTCTTCAGGGGTCTTGACTACCCCATCATATCCTTCGGGACCCCTTGCTCTACTCCGATCCGGATATCACAGTTGGAAAGCGTATCTGTTGTCCGCCAAACCAAGTGTCGGGACGGTCTTGTTTGTCATCGCCGCTTTGATTGGGATCGTCCATTATCTGCGAACCCGACGAAGGCTCAGGGCCGCCTCCGGAGTTACACCGGCCGTGCCGATCGGCATGAAAGAGGAGGGGTTAGCCCATCTCGCTTCAAT
>Ga0307509_10004084_pt1 | contig 21386 bp, 18 predicted proteins | sample 10_EM_MG_FD_202245 | JGI IMG/M metagenome (GOLD analysis project Ga0307509, IMG submission 202245) | Populus trichocarpa ectomycorrhiza microbial communities from riparian zone in the Pacific Northwest, United States - 10_EM | ecosystem: Host-associated > Plants > Roots > Unclassified | place... | reverse complement strand
CCCGGAATGAAGATTCATAGTCAAGCAGGATATAAGATGGCCTGTTCTTCCCTTTGTTCATTAGTTAGTCTATCATCGCATCTCACTGCCTGTTCTACGATCATCTGTTAAAGTCATTCGTTTTCGCCTACGATTTATTTCTTCATACTCTTTATTGTTCTTTGATATCTTTTATATATCTACATTGTTCGTACCAATTAAAGTCTTGTGTCGTACGGTAACTAAGGATTGGATCCGCTGTGCACCGCTATCTATTGTTGTTTAATAGAGGATACGGTCTGAACACCACTTTTATTTTTCTGGCTTGGCCTAGACCATTGCTTGATGACGATTGAAGGGTACTCAAAGTTCCATCAATGATTTTAGACATAATTGGCCAGAATTAATCCCCGCTAAGTAGTGGAACGACCGTTGCGATCCTACCTTGAGGACCCCTAATGTCATATTTCGGCCGTTTAGCTACAAGAATTTAGAATGGTAGAAGATTAGGTAAACACTTTTGCACCGTCTATTGCACTGCACTGACTTCCTGCTACCTGATGTTTTCCATTTCTTTCGCCTAGAGGTTATCTTGTAGAATAAGAGTTTTATTTTTTCTACCAAGAGGTTATGCTATTAATACTATCCATCGAAAGGCTTTGATGCTGCTCATCATGCTCAACCTACCGCGTGCGCGCACAGCTTATCCATTTATTGTTCAGATAAAGGCTTCGGATATGCTTGGGATCGATGCTATGCCGGAAGGAATGCGAGTCTGAAAGAGTCGGACCTAGGAAGAGATGGATGCCGGAGCCGTGGCCATGAGCCGTGGAAGTTTTGTCCGTTGACAAAAATAACCGCGCACCAAAGATCAATAGCAACGTAACCCCCCTCCACCCTCGATCCACCTAAAGAAGTTTGTCTAAATCATTTCGCTGTCCTCGCCCAAGTCACCTTTAAAATCTCCCATCCATTAGTGGTTGGTGGTTAATGATAATGCACGATTGTTCGAGCGGAGGGGTGCTATCAAGAGTACTATTATACTTGATCTTGCGCCTGAGTAACCCCATTAGGAGATAAGTGAACACTAACAAAGCACTAATACTGGTGGATTTGAAAGTCGAAAGTCGAAATTATTGTCCTGGCGCTACTGCTACTAAACCGCAACCCATAAGGATTTCACTCCTGTCTTCTGATGTCATTCTAGGAATAGCTTTATCCTTTGACGTTGGAGATTCTCCGCTCCACACCGTATCTCTTGCCGCAGGTTTCGAGGTCGTGAAACTTCCATAGAACCACATGTTTCGATTCCTGAGTTGCTGTAAAAGACTCAAATCATTGGGAATGGCCCGAGGACATCCAGAAACCCATTCCGCGGATTACGGGAACGAAACACCCCGAGAAGATTCTCTTTCAGCCCTCACTGGAGGCAAGGAAAAAGAAAAATACAACACACTTTACTTTACGAGGAGGTAGCTTTAGCGCCCCGAGCAAGATTGCCAATTATTTCGGTCTTTACGGTATGTCAGCTAGTGTGTGAATTCATACGGGTGGTGGGCTTATCCATAAAGGCGAATTGCAGCGGAGGACAAAAGTGCATGAGTTTTGGTACAATGCAACCATCGCCAAAAAAAAAAAAAGATCACCCCAACACTGGCAAGGCCAAAATCCAATGTAATGCCAGCAACACAACATACTGGCACGAGCCAAAGAAAGACCAATAAGGCTGTAGAGGCCTTGCATTACCTTGTATAAACATACTCTTCTAGGCTAGGAAATGGTGGAAATAGGTGAGAGTCTATCACCGCAACGCAAGTCTAGAGAGCAAGTTGTTACCCGGCAGACCCATCAACTGATGTGAGGTGATGGACCTTGGGCCCCACAATCCTAGCCCGACTTCCATTTTTACCGGAAGAAATTGCTAGTTCTAAGACTTGACTTGAGCATGCAGGGACACTACCGTATGTAAGAGGTTCATAGAGGCATGGTGATCGGTGCTTTGTGTGCTTTATTTCGGATGTGAAGATCTCTTTTTTTTCGATGGTTGAACTGCGGAAAAACTCAAGCACTTTTGTCCTCCGGTGTAACTTAACTTGAGGACGTACCGAAAAATACGGCCTAACGAAAAATTTGGTGAGTGGGAAGTGTCTCGAAGAACAAACCCGGCAGGAAAATCTTGACTGTCTCTTTTTAATAATTCGATAGTTAATTCACCAAAAACCATCATTTTTTACTGCCGTTTTGTTGTGAAGTTGTGGTGTCGCTCACCAAAAATTTCGTTGTGCCGTATTTTTCGGTATACCTCAGGTATCATACATTAAAGGTCAGAACACCCCAGGAATTTACTTTTTTATGGCATGTTAATGTGAGCTCTTGTGTTCTATTAGTAACTAACACTTTAAAACGGAATGCTATGCACCCTCTGCGATGGATTTATTGCCCCGGCCAACCTACCCGCTAGCAATCAGATGCCCTACACCCTATCAGATTCAGCATGCAAACACTCCAGCATGCTTTTGCGAATACGGTGCCTTATTCAGTATAAATCGACCTGCCCCCCCCCCCCCCCGATAGACCATAACGCGTCCTGATAACCATATAAGAACCTCTCACGGGCCCTGTATGCTAGCATCCAGGCCTTGTACCCAATGAACATACAGCCTCCCTCTCAGAAGAACCCCTCGTATTCCTGTGCGGTTCTCCAGATGTCCCGTGAGCCTTTGGCTTTCTTAAAAATAAAACAAAAACTAGACTGGATCTTCTAGCTGCCTTGTAGGCTTGTGTTTGTAGAGCTATTTTCTTAGGCCGTTGATAATGATAGCTACTCGTAATACCTTCGCCAGGGTTATTCTTGTCCCAGAGATTTCAGGTTGGGGATTACGATTCAACCATATATCACTATATGAAGCCACCACTTCATTATTGCAGCAATATGAGATAGCTCGTACTCGAGTAAGGGGAGTAATGGTAGAAGATAGACTAAAGACAACCTATTGGACAGATTGCATTTAGATCACCTGAGGGTTGCAGGAAGCATTATACTGGTGGTTTATGAACGCATGGTCTAGCTCTCTTGAGCTCACGATCTCCGCACTAGCTGAACACACCTGCCGACGGATTACTAAAACAATAGGCGCCAAGTACTCGGATACCAGGGTTAGTCCGTAAACGCTGCCGTATCACTCGAGTTGTCATAAATACCCCTACTAGCGAATGAAAAATGGCAAATTCTTCTCTTTAGCAAGTTACCGGCTCAGCTGTATACAAACTACGACCAGTTATTGGAAATATTCACAAGCTAACCCTGGCATCCAAGTATTGAAAGAAAGAATGAGGAGAACACCATGATAGATAGGCAAAGATATGGTGGGATCTATGATAAAGGCTGAGACCAAGCATTGGATAGCTTAAAACGATCTATGTATTAATGGTGGGCATTGTTTCTTTTAATTTGTTATTAGTAAACTAGCATGAGCTCTGCTAAGAGGGCCGGATAAGTAGATTTGATTGCGTGAATATTGTTGTTCACCTCGCATTGATGAATACGAGGGGCACTTCTATGCTCATAGGGTGGATGCTCTTGATTAGGTCACAATGATTGGGAGGTTGTCTGAACACTCACGATTGCCGTATTGATATCTGCCGGATTTTCTGAGCTGGTAGCGTGAAGAATCTGGGGTTCGAAAGTGGGGTCTATGACCGAAGTGACTCTACACCCAAGTTTTTGTTCATTGAAACCAAAGCGGTTCGGACGATCCAATCCTTTCTATCAAGCAAAAGCATAAATACCGGCCACATCCTCCTACACTCTTGCTTTACCATCTGCCTCTCACTGCCCCGATTTAATCAGAACTTCCCAGTAGGCCAAAACTCAAAGCTGGTATCCTCACTCACTCACTCACCATGATTTGGAAAACAGAAACTAATACAGCCGTAACCAGCACAAACGTTCACATTCGGATCACTAGTAATATCCTCTTCTTCCACTACTCCCTCCTCCATCAGCCTGGTGCTAACTGAAACCCCCTAGTGCTCCTGAAGTCCCTTCCCGTTCTCATCCTTCTCCTAGGAGTAGCCCGCGCTTCGGCACTCCCGAATCCCTTCGCCAGTGTCGACACCAGCGACTTGGATAAGCGCAGCGATTGCATCTATAATTGCGAGTGCGACAAGAGTGCTTCCCCCGGACTCTACTGCGGATACTGCGGTGCCGTTACCTCGTGCAAATCGGGAGCTTGCTTCAACAATGTGTACCAGTGCGGCAATAATGGTAACTGCTGTTCTTTTGGGGTTAGGACATCCTGCAAGAATGGCCAAGACCCCTGTCCAATTCGTTAAAATGTCATCTCTACCTCGAATAATCGATGGAAATCTGGGAGATGGAGATGGCAGAGTGTTTTCCAATACCTTTTTTGTTTTTCGATGAATCAGGAGGAGGAGGGGAGGTTATCACATTCTTTTTTTCTGAATTTCTCTTGATGAATTAAGCTGTTCTGGAGGATTTGTCTATGCCGAACTCGGCTTCATTGAGTCGTATACAATGCTCGGAGTTGGATCTAGTCATGAGCTCTCACTCGAGAATGAACTTTGTACTTTCGAAACTTATCAGGAATGGGAGATGAATCTAAGCCTCAACTTATCAACTTGCTACATATTATTGTGCTAGCCAGGATAGATAAATCGAGCAGAAACAGGAGTAATCCGCAGAGCCATTTGGTCAAACCAAAAGTGCGTAATACCATGGTCCTGTATCAAGTACTATCAGTAGGATCTAGATTCCGTGATCCCAATTTATGACCAGCCGATATTAACCAGAAAACCTGCAGGTTACCTAATCCACTCCCCATTATCCGAAATAGGATCTGTGAACGAGGACCGGGCATGGGGAATATTTGCGCTTTCTCTGCCTATATGTCTCGTGCTACTAGGTTGATGGCAGGGTGATTGAATATAATAGGTGAGCCGTAGAGCCTGCTTGCTAAGCCTCCCAGCCCCATACTGGCGTCTAGGCCCTGGTTAGTAAGTTTCCTCCAAGTGCAATACTGTCAACTTATTGAAAATATCACTTAGGCATGGGTGTCGCTACGGTTCACAATCGCCTCAGAAGTCCTTCCGGTATTGTACAGTCTTATTTCGTCTGAGGAAAACCACTGTCTGCCTCAGTGTTCTCAACGGGGTAGTTCGTCAGTCCTGCACCGGGAGGAGGATGGACGTCTCCTCTGGTCTTTTTCCAAACTTGTCCTGCAACCCACTGCCAAGAGCTAGGGCCTAGCCGTCCCCCGCCAGAGATGTCTCACACCAGCCGTCTATTGTAAAGTATTCTCAGTCCCTTTTTTCTCCACGTCCCTATCCTCTACTTCTGGCCAGAGCGGAGATCTAATATACTACAACAAAGCAGTCACAACAGAAGGTACTCGTGTCCTCACCTCGGCTGCTATATACAAAAAGAATTGACAAGGTCATCCACCTGTAACCAGGTCCTGAGCTAACCCTTTCAGCCAAACCCTTCTCAGACCGCACATCTCCTATCCAAACCCTTTCAGCTTCCACTAACCTCTACAACCACATGCACCATACTTCCATTTCCTACTTCGTCCAACTCTTATCCAACATCTTCCACTTTCTGTAGCCATCCGTGTCATATAGAACCTTCGTGAAAATTCTAACACCGTCCTGCCGTCCCCCACAGTACCCCACAGTCCCCCTATCTTCCATGGCGTTGAAAGTCACGGGGGATCACTCACTTGGCTCTGATAATTTTTTTATTCTTTCTTTTTATTCATTAGTATTACGACCACCACCGTATCCTTCGTTTTGTTTTTGGTTTACGTTTTCACCCGCTTTTCTCTGCTGTGGCTTGGTTTGGATTAATGGAACCGGAGATGGAAATGCAAGGGTTCTTCACCGCAATGGTTCATTGTGCGAAAGGCTTTCTTTATAACAGGTTCTTGTGCACGAAAAGATATTAGGAATCATAGAGATGGATTTCGTGTCAATTATTGTTTTGTCTACCGTAGGAACTGGAATAATTAAACCTCGCGAAAAGGCGTCCGAAATTCCCTCTCTTGGATAGGCCGAGCGCGCAGCGAAAACTGACACCCCCAGCCCGAACTTAAGACAGAAAAAAAAGAAAAATGAGCCAGACCTTACCAACAAAGGCAACTCCAACGTCCTAGCGCGAGGTTCAATTATTCCAGTTCTTACAGTATAATATTTTCGATGTATTCTCCAATTCTGGCGATCATGGGATATTAGGAGACAGACGGCCTAATGAGAGTCCATTCCCTCCGGTGGTTAGAATGGGATAAACAACTTTTTTATTCTCTTTTGCATAAGTCTCCGCCTGCTTTTGGTATACGAAATTATCGAATGACCCAAAAAGCTTTACTCTGCAGTCCCCCGCAGTCCCCCATAGCGCCCTACGCCAATTTGTCTCACATTGTGGAGCACGCCGTCCTCAACAACGGCGGAGTTCCTGATATCCCCCGGACGGGGATGGACTATATTTTGCCACCCTGTCTAGTCCAAGGCTCTTGGAAGTCGTACCGACGGGCTCTACTGTGCCTCTGGACGGTTGAGAACACTGGTCTGCCTAGTCTATATATTGCCAAGAGGAGAGTGTAGAGGAAAGGAAAAGGAAGAGAGGGAAAAATAGTGAGGGAGAGAGGTCACAAGCAAGATTTTAGGGCGAGGGGAAATTTTAGATGACAGGAAGATTGCCTGCAATAACTAAGCCATCTCAGGGGAGGAGGGACGGGTCCCGTGCCCGACAGAAACCCCCCGCAGATATGATACCCTATAGGTCTTTGGTACCACAGTACTTACCGATCCAATCCATACAATGTACTTCGCGCCAACTTAATGGTATATAGCTCAGTCAAGTCTGGCACTGAATAGTACAGTGTGTCCATCTCATGTGAAATGCAAGTCCTCAAGTCTGGTATAATGGAGGAGGATGTCTTGATCTTGATTCTATCTTCACACTTATGGGGAAACGAGCGCCGTTGAGTACATGGGTCAGAGAGCTTCCGCATTCCATCTTGTAGCCCTCTCGAGTACACTTTCCTTAAGATAATATCGGTGGTGCTCCTTTTCTTCCCATTGAACCTCATCCAATTTCTTCTCTTCTATTCCCTTTGCTTCCTATATCTTCATTTCTTTTTATTTCTTCTCTTCTCTACCATGACTTCTTCACTTTGATCCCAACCCATATTTCCTTTTTTGTTTTCTAGATTATTCTTGCTTGTCCTTAATACAATAATAATGAATTCAGTAAATGTAGCTGTTGTTTTCAATATGCCAAAGTCATGCTATCAATCACATTACAGAGAGTAGATAAGTGATAAGAGCAGTTAGTTTTCATCTAGTGATGATCAATAGATGAATAGATTGTGTCCTAGTATCATGCGAAGTGCAATCCATCTTCTGAGAAAATAATGAAATTGATCAGCATCTAGATGCCAGCACTGCATGATGTGTATATCGCTAGGCTTCCAGATTCAAGTCCAATCGCAGGTCATTAGATTTCTACTTTTGTTATGGGCAACTTTTTCAATTTGATTGTGGGGCCCATGGAATCGAATGAGGGTACAAGGGGCAATCCGGAACAGGGAAGGTAGCCCCTCTACCAGAATACTAGTGTTACTACAGGGGCTGTTTTTGCTCTCCACAGGTGTAATGAGATGCGTTTTATGCAAATTGGATAGGTTTTGGATATTTCACAAGAAGCTGTATCCATAACCTATAAGTTAAGCAGATGCAAGAAAGCAAATACAGCTATACCTAGTTAACAAGATAATATGAAATCTAAAGATATCCATTCTGGTCCAAGGATATGGAGATAACATGTACATTGGTTGATGGTGGCATCAAGCTCTGGGTTTAGAAGACATTAATCATATTCATCACTCTGGGTACCGTGGGGCTTGCAAGCACGATTGTTATTAGTTGAGATTTTTATAGACTTTGATTCTTGTCATAGAGTGGGCAGATAAAAAATGTGTGTAGCTAACATAATGGGTGGCGGTTGTCATGGCTGCTATAGGTGAACAAGTGTTTATAAGACATGTAGTTAGCTAAGGGGGAGAGAGACAACAACAGCACAACTACAACCTCAGTGTCTGAGGTCTTTTTCTTTATCGTGAACTGACTTTCCCCCCTTGTGTGAGCTGAGAAGCCTTTTTCTAAAAGCCTGCTTCGTGAGCTCTTTCAATTGTATTTCTTCTCCTTGGCCCTGGCTTTATGAGTGATGCTTGCCCCTGCCGAAGGTGTTTGTCCTCCTCTTTCCCTACGACGGTTTCTTTACCTACAGTCGTTCACTTTGCTGAAGTTGATTTTCTACTACTGCCCCGGTACTCAACCTAGGCCTGGATTTTCCTTTTCAGAACCAGTCGTATGTTTACCTACTAAGCATCTTGAGCGTATGTAAATATATGCTCTTGGGAAACTAAGTGCCGACTCTTTTATTAGGGGGTCTACTATTGCCCCTGCTAAATATGCATACTTTCATTCCTCTCGGAATGCCGCAGGCTAATGAGAATCATGAGGGTTCTTCTATGGCCAAGTCTAAGGTGTGCTAATCTAACCAGAAGATCGAGAAGTGGAGAGGATGGTACAGCGAAGACTCTCATTCGGCTCAGTGGGGGGGGGGGTTCTGTTATGAAGAGACAGCAAAGCTAGTGCCGTAAATGCACCATATCCTCCTCTCAAGCTGCCTGTTGCATACTCCGACCACGAACCCAATATTCCTCATTCCAGAGGGAAGACGACTAGAGAGCTAAAGGTTATTGCTTACCACGCATAGGGCACGGACAGTTCCCAGTGGTACCAAGGCTGAATTGAGTCATTCAGGCGATGATGCGAGCGTTAGCGAGAGTGGCGGGAATGTGTATTTGGAGATTCTGGGCCCCAAATGCTCAGTTGTGGATACTCTGCCTGGGACCTTTCACACTTCGAAGCCCTACTCTGATGTTGCTACTAATACACCAACCACTACGAGAATAGATAATAAAGCTAGGTCCACTAAAGCTGAGTTTCGTAAAAAAAAACTACTTCTTAGACCTGGCCGGTCCCTCAAGAAATCCTAAGTATATGAATTCGTCCTACGGCAGAATCAATTTTCACAGTCTCTGTTGAAAATGGTGCTGCTCGCCATATGCCCGGATCCTCAGCATGCATCCGAAGACAAAACTTATGCCCGATGCCGGAGCCATATGCCCTGTTCCTCAACGCATATCCGAAGCCACAAAAAAGCGTACTCCCGGAAGCTAAGTAAACAACAAAGGAAGTATCAAAAGAGTGGGTTTGTCTTCGGAGACTCGCTTTGGTTTCTGGTATAGGATTCGGCTTAGGGCGTTTTGTTTAGACGTTAGGGAAAGCATTGCGAATGCGGGAATGCGCAATAGTTTTAGGATCGTGCAGCTTTCGGGAAAGCCAGGAGAAAAGCGGAAGTACTATAAGGTCAACCGGAAAGAGCTGGAAGCCTGGAGGCGTGAAGGTGTTTGTTTTAGCCAGGGAGTCATGATGAAGGATGGGGATACTCACATGGAGTAGTACGGTGGTTCATAGATATGACGTCTTTGTGAACGATATATACTCCTGTGATCGCTGTTAGTTAGTTAGAGTTAGAGCACCGAGCATATAGCACCGTGGAGTTGTTGAGCGTGTAGCCTGTGATTGTTAGTGAAAATATTTTCCCCGCACCTGAGTATGCGATCGTTTTCGCTGTGAGTTGCTTGGCATTCATTTCATTTCACCACTCGTCACTCCTCGTGCAATCGTATCACGGCCCTTGGAGTTTAATAGTCTCAGGGCTCTGATCCCTCCAAGCTCTTATTGTTACCATTGACGAGTGATTGGTTGTGATCCTAACTACAGGTATCTAACTGCAGATTGAGCCGACACATCCTATTTCGAACTCACTCAAGGAATTAGTAAAGAGCCCGCTCGTAGGGAACTTTGGTTGTAATACCGAGGAAGAGGAGTTGTTTCAGGTACGGTACCTAATGAACAGATCCGCCTTCGAGACCGGTTCGCAAGGCAGCGGGCGCATCAAACCCAGATGCTGTCGGCAGAAATATCAAGGGCATGGTTCCCAATTGTCCGCGGAAGACTGGTCCGGAGCAGCTAGTCCGGTCGAAAGTCAAGTCTAGTCTAATGGTGGAAATTAGACCGACTGGACAGTTAGGATTATCAGACCCGACTCGACCGGGATTGGTCAGACCAGGCCCGCCAAGTACCAGGATATGCACCGCCCTCTGACAAAATTAGCATCCCGTCTTGCTCTTTACTATTTTTATAACAATATATTACGCTCAAATAAAGCTTTTCTTAATTAAACTCATTGTTTCCATAGGTTATATTGTGGAATCTCAGGAGAGTCGGAATGGAGATAGTGCCTCACTTAGGGTAGGGGCGGCAAAATTATGTTCATGGGTATCAAATCTTTTGGGTGCCCTAAGTGAGTGATATTATATGAATATGCTATATTTTATAATGACTGGTCTGAGACCAGTCCAGACCGGACCGAACCACCTGAGTTAGTCAGGTCCAGTCATGGACATCCACCAGGACTGGCGAGTCTGGTCCTGCCTCCAAGACTTGACCGGTCGGACTATTCAGAACCCTGCTGTACGAGATTACCGACGACATCCGCCACCAAAGCCGTAGGAAACTTGGTAGCCAAAAGGATCTAGAAATTGTCGATTGTGAATTAGCTACATCTAGTGGTATGTTCCTATCTTGCTAATTTCCGCCCAGTGTCATCATCGCTACTATTTTATTTTTATTTTTAGGCATTGCGCAAATGTTGGAAAATGGACAACCAGCTAACACGCCTCTCATTCTAGATTTAGGTCAACGACTTTGGAAATGTGTCCAAGAGAGAGCAAGAAATTGATGTTGATTTCTGCCATGCCCATAGTAAGTACAGACAGAGTCTAAAGCGTATAGACATCAAGATATTTCTTGTATGTAATTATTAGCGACGGGACAAATCCCGCCAATCGCACTTCTAAGTATTGTGCCAGCCCAGCCCCACGACTGCGTAGAGCGGAACTACATCCATGTATCAGACTTCTTTAAGAGGGTCCCGGACCGGGGTCGGGATTTGGGCAAGTTCCTAGCATTAACCGAATGTACTCTAGAGTTTGAAAGTGAGAACATCTTCCCCCATACTCCACCACATGTGCGTTCTAACATACCTTCTAGGGGTATCTTCCTATTTGTGAGGAATTCTCTCAACAACTACCTTCGCACCACAATCCCTGCATGCTATTACCTGTAATACCTGTTTTCAATTTTCCCATTTGTCCGATGTGGTTCCACTATTGTGCGGTGTGTGGCAAAAGATTTGTTAAGATTCTAGAAGCTATTGCAGTTTACTAAAATGCTCACGTATTTATTTCAACAGTTGAATATATCTACCGGTATGCTCCTCACAATAAGACATGAGAAAATGGTCCAAGGTCTTATAACACGTGATAGATCTGTTACTCTCGGTATATCCTTGTCTCGGTTAATAGGTTTCTATCCTTGCACAGCGGATAAGGTACTCGTCCCATGCGGGGGGTATCCGAAAATAGGAGTCGTGTTTTTTTTATGATACACGGAGACTCTTGGTCATTAATTTTGGTAATCCCCCCCTCTTGGGTGGTTGCCTAGGGCAAGTACAATAGTACACTGTCGTAGAGGTTTCACACGGCACCATTTATCCTTTCCAGCAGGGTGTCTTAAAACAAGCTTAGAGCCACCCGACAATTCTATTCCCCGCTTAATTTGCTGGAAGCCCCAAGATGGGCACTAACAACCCTAAGTTACCGACCCACATGTCCACCCGTGCAGCAGTGCGGATAGGCACCAGATATTTTGACTTCCTTGGCATATCAGCTGTACTGCTTCCAGGTTTTACGAGCAGGTAACTTGGTTGCTGTCTTAAGAATAGCACCAAAACTTTAAACCCTAGACTACAGTTGAGAGCCGAGCGTGTGTTTAGCGTGACATGTCCGGGCGTCCAAAAGATAGGACTGTTTAGTAGATGTGCGGAGGCACTGAACGGTACAGTACAAGTACCGCGCCTAAATCTTTTATGTGTATGTTTCACTAGCGAGGTTTGAGGCCCTTACTCCCTGTGGAACATACAAAACTTAGGAGCTGTACCTTAGTAAATTACAAATGATGGTTTATGATACAACAACCAGCAGCAATTTTTTTGACCTTCTATGAAGTGGTAGGCGGGGCAAGCTACTCGGACACTCGGACGGACGCTGATTGGTTGATTTTCCGTGATGAACAAGCGGCTAATCTCTCCAGTTGCAACACTTAATCCGATTTATCATATCTCAGGAAACTTTCCTGTTCATGTTTAGTCCTCCCAGCGAGGGGGTGTCGGGGTGGCTCCTGAATTCGTATATGCTTCTTTCAACTATGGTTACGCAACATGGTCTGTAGCCAACCAAATTTCACAAACACACCACGCCAAACCGCCTGGAATATATTGGTAATCGCCTCGTATTAGAGTCATTTGACAACTACTTTTTTTATTAGAAAATTCACAAATTTCGAGTTGCCACCCCATACAAATTATGTCGGTGCACGCCAAGAAACTAGAAATTTCAACTCGGAATTTGGATTTTCCGAGTAAGGAGAATAGCTGCCAAATGACTCTATCTCCACATCTCCAGACTGGTATATTCTATTGTCGATGGAACAGAGAGAAAGCAGAAGAACCTTACATTGGTTTGAAACTGAGCACTTTTCAAGTTGGAAGCGCCCCGCTGCCCACCATAAGCCTACCGATGTGGGGGTAATCCGTGATCTTCCCCTAGATGGATGGTGTGTCGACCGTGCCGTATCCTCCCGTGTGGGCGTGGTTGTGACCTTCTAATAAACTGAGCAATAGATCGACTGTGAGTTGACTTGGCGATGTATGGCTAAATGGGATGGGCAAGGATGCGATAGACAAGAAGAGACTATGATCACTAAAGATAGAAAGAAAACGTAGTCTATTGAGCACTGATCCCACAGAAGGCTGCCCTCTCGTAGACTATGGTACATGAAGAGGGCTTTTATGCAGAGAATCTATGCTCGCCAAGAGTAGCTATCAGGGTGTTTTGTTGGGTGGAAAACAGTACTCCGAGCCCCTAGACTGCCCCCCATCAATCCGGTCCCCAACACGCCGTGACACCGGGCCTTCTCCTTCCCCAGCCTTCGACCCCGAAGGCAAACAAACATCTCTATCTAAGTTTTAACATCCACTAGTACTTCGCTCCATCCCCCTGTGCATTCCCAATACGACCTGCTCCTGCTCAAGCTCTTTTAATCCATTCTAGATACCTCTTTCCACTCCCGCCTGTCCGATCCATGTCACACTCTTCACACATATGCCTCCCTCTAGCCCTCTCCTCATACTCCAGTATGTCCACCATCTCTACATCCCTTCCAGTAGCTGTACATCTCGGTAGGTAGATCTTAAGGTCATTGAGGTGAACCTGATGGCGCAAGGCGCCCTTCTTCACCTTGACTAGTTCTCCAGTATTGATGTCTCGTAATCTCCCACTCTTGCCGTGCCATGAAAGGTCAGATAGGATATAAGGCCCTTCCCATCTCCCCTCTAACTTGCTTCCTCTTCTTTGATCTAAAAGAAACCGTCTTAATAGAACTAAATCGCCTTCCTTTGGGGGTGTGAAGCGTGCCGGTTTTTGGTTGTCTTCTCGCTTCTCTGCCTGGGCTATCATCTTCGTCGCGGCCTCCGTGCGAATATGGTCCAATCTCAGTAGTCGTTCTAACTGCCGCTATGCTAGCTCCTCTTCCTTTGCCCAAGGGTCGCCTCCTTCCGCTATATGTGTAGAAAGCACTGCAACGGCGCACTCAGTATCAGGTCTGGCCTCCCATCCTGTCCTATTGGGATTGAATCCGAGAAGTGACTCCGCTGGGCTAAATCCATGAACGCTAAGTACTCGAGTGTTAATAGCATGAATTACTGAATCGACCACTAGGTCCCAATCCTCCTGCAGTAACTTCCTTCCCCTCAGAGTGACCTTTAACCCATCTACCAAGAGTTTGACATAGTGCTCCGCTAAACCGACGGACTGTGGGTGTGACTTTGGAGCAGGTATATGATTGACGGAGAGCCTACACAGCACCTTAGCGAATTCTCCAGAAACGAAGTGCGCACCATTATCCATATAGACTGCTCGTGGCCATCCGAATTGCTTGACTATCTCCATCAAAAGTGACACAGCGGATTTGCCTTGGCAGTCCGGAACTGCCTTCCCAAAAAGAAAGCGGGAGAAGTAATCGACCCCAATTATGATATACTTGTTTCCTCGCGCTGTTACAGGAAACCTTCCAACGAAATCAAAACCCATCATGTCAAGTGGCTGGAGATGAACTATGGCCATCTGGCTGACGGATGGCCTTAGTGGGCCTATCATTTGGCAGTCGGGGCAGGTGACACAATATAGGTTGACGTCCTTCGCTCGAGTAGGCCAATAGTACTGTCCCATAATTGTCCTCAACAACACTCCCGCCGCAAAGTATCCATGGCAGTCGTGCATCTGATATAGAATCGACTCTACCTCCCTAGCTCGGATACAATAGGCTTCCTTCCCGTTCCGCTCCACAAATAACAGATGGTGCCTAGGTCCTGTAGTGTAATTGCTAGCACTCGGAATTCTGATTCCCGTAAGAGTTGCTTCATCAGATGACGGAAGCTGTAGAACTCGGTAGTGCTTAGACTTCTGGCGGATAAGACGCCTTCGATGGGCGGACAGAGGTTCTCCATTCCCATTGCTGCAGTTATCCAGATGACCGAATAGTTTATAGTGTACTATCTCCCCATACCAATCGTCCTCAAGCCATTCTTTCCAACACTCCGCCAGCTGCTCCTTCTCGATCACTAGTACTTCCAGAATGGTGTCGGCTGTATTCACCTTACTGCCTTCCCCATCCCATCTCATTCTACTCATTCCATCTGCTAGCGCATTCTCTCGCCCTGGAATATGTATATATTCCACATCATACTCCGCCAACCGCACTTGCCAACGCACCATTCGTCCGTGGGCATCGTCCTTCCGCAAGAGTCCTAGTAGTGCATGATGATCTGTGTAGACCTTTGTTGGAAAGGGCGATCCCAGTACCAACCACCATACCTCCTCCAAGCATCTGAGAATAGCCAATGCCTCACGCTCCATTGTTGAATAGCGGGTTTCTGTCTCTAGAAAGCGTTTGGATATAAACATCACGATCTTCATTTCGGACCTCGTCGATAGAGTTAACCTTGATCCTGCTGGAAGCCCCGGAAGCTGGCAGAGCACACCACCCAGTGCGTGGGTTGAAGCATCAGTCATTAGGGGATACTGCTTGCTGTCATCGCCTCCAAACACTACATTCTTGATAATCGCTTCCTTAACAGCCCGGAAAGATTTCTCCTGCTCTTGCCCCCATTTTATGCTACAGGCAATCTTGACTGGCTTCCCCCTGTTACTAGCCTGCGCAGACTGATTCTTCTCATCCTTATGCAGAGGACGGTAGGTTATAGCCTCTTTAAGAATTCGTGAGTGCTCTGTGCGACCTGGGATAAACTGCCGCAGGTAGATGGTCATGTAGAGAAATGATTCGATCTCCATAGGGTTTGCAGGTTGAGGGTAGTCTCGTATTGCTTGAACCTTGTCCAGAGAAGGCCGGAGCCCACTCCCATCGCTTGAGTAGCCTAAAGGATTTATTCTATCGAGAAAGAAGCCGCATTTGCTACCCTTGAGGGTAATTCTTGCCCAGGCCAGGCGAGGAAAGTAGTGGTTATGTAGGAAATCGAACTGTTCCGCAAAACTCTCAAACCCTCCAAAGTCATCATCTACAAAACACTCAAAAGCCCCATTCGTACACTTGTTAAGACATGGCTCCGCATTAGGTGCTGGGATGGCTCCACAAAATAGTCCTTTTAATCGTGCATATGTCTGTGGTGAGCCGGCAAGCCCCTGACCCATTCGGAGATATTGCCATTGACCCTCATGTGTGGAAAAAGCTGTGCGGTAAGCATGGGGTGGATGCATTCGAACAGCCCAAAATCCATTTGCTGCATCTGCCTGAAAGTAACTGGAGAACTTAGCTTGCATTAGGTTGTTTACTACGGGCTCAATGCGCTTCGTCAGGTACCCAGACAACATGGTAACACTGTTAATAGGGCAGAAGACATGGACCATGTGCAATCCACCATCCTTCTTTCTCACGAACTTTGTCCGGTGCGCCCAAGGGGATTCTGAACGTGCTATGATACCAGCCTCCTCCAACTTAGGTATGTTGAGTTCGAGCCAGTCCCTCTCCTCCTTTGTATATAGCTTGTCCTTTGCCCAGCTGGGTTGTGCTCCTTGGTAGACAGGAATGCGGTGAACGAGTAGATCCGTCACGGGCATGTCATTTATCTTATCGGCGAAAAGATCCTTCCATGTATAGAGTAGATTCTGCGCTTCCAGCCTCTGTACTAGCGTCAATTCTGGTCCTAATCCAATCCTCGAGGCCGTGAACCATTTGGGAACCCTGGATGCTGAACTTAATATTGGCCGACGATAACTGGCAGGACGCCGTTTTGTTGGAAACTCCAGGATGTGGCTAAACGCTTCTATCTCAGCTGGATCTGCCCTATCCGCTATACCGGTCTCGTTTCTCCTATCATATTCTTCCGGAACCCCCATGGATTCCACCACATCGTCAATCTCCTCCTCGCCGTGATACTCTAAATCTACCTCTTGATTGTCCTTTCTCTTTGCCAAACATCCATCTCTTCTTACTTCTCGTGCATTTACCATTTGTGAATCTCGTCCACTGTCCGTCCAGCATCCCACCTGCCCCATAAAAGTAAACATCCTCCTCACCAAACAATTCCACCTCACAAACTTCCTGCCCTGTCGCACCAGTGTCTGAGTCTTCATCCACCACACTCTCCATGTCCGATCCATCATCCCTAGCTTCGCTTTCATCAATAAATTCCTCAGTAGTAATCACAGTTCCCCCTATCTCTTCACCCGTTTCCAAGCCTTTAGAGTCTGATATATTTAACACACTCGCTACATCGATCCTACTCCTCCCACAAGATAGACGGCTTGACATATTACCTGGTGATTCTAGTTGTTCGAGTTCTCTGCATGAGTGCCATCATCATCCTCATCATCGTTCTCATCATCCTCATCTCGTATCTGCTCGTCCGCCTGCCGCTTGATTAGCTCCACCAACTCCTCAAAAAAATGCCTCCCACTACAGCGCTGCCACTCCAGTTCCTCTTCCACCTCTGCCGATAACTTAGAGTCTGCTGCGTCTTTGTCCCTTAACACAATTGGGACACGGGGTTGTTGGGCAGGTAATTTTCCTTTGCGGTCCCTGCGCTGGTAACTCTGGTCGCTGGGGATCCTTATGCGAGTTCCATGCTGGTTCATAATGTAGTACTGTCCACTCGCGTAATCACCCTTAGCCTTTACAGCCTGTAGCCATCGCCGACTAAGTAACAAGGGGTAGGTAGGCTTGTATTCTTCCGGTAGAGCATACACCCGTAGATCACATGCAACCTCGGCAATTGCAATGCGGATATCTGCACAAAAGGCAACTTTTGCAAGGGCGTTTGTTGCGGTCCGAATTACCATCCCCCCAGCCTTCTGTCGCTTCGCACCAATGAGGCGCAGAAGATGGATTGGCATAAGGTTGACAACAGAACCCGCGTCAACTAGGATCCGTGATATGCGATAAGTTCCACCCTTGGTGCGGATAATTCCTTTAGTATAAAAGTTGGTGACATTGCCCAAACCTCGATCGGTGGCAATACTGGCGACTTCTTCCTCTCCAGGCGTCTCTACTATACCCACATTTCCAGCGACCTTCTTGCCCTTATTCTTGCCTTTTGCCCGTTCAAGACCTTTGGCTCGCTCCTGCACTAGTAGATGACAGATATCCTTCTTGACTGCAGGTGCAAGATCGAAAAAGGATCCCCAATTGAGCCCAACTACAGGTGCATCTCGGAAGGCACCAACGAAGTCGAACCTTTCGCGACCAGCCATAAGGCGTATTGGTTTGCGTGGCACTCATGAAACTGGAACTTTTTGCTTCCTATTCTCGGGGGCAGCTCCCACAGCCACCTCTGGGTCATTGCGTTTCGGTCATTGCCGTGCGGGACAAGCTTCTTCATCGGCCTGGGGGTGTCTTTCACTGAACCTCCGAGCACGTTCTCCCGCCATAACCGACGCACTATCATCTTCATATTCATCGTCATCATCCTCTTCATCGTCCTCATCCGTAATTTCTTGAACAAAGCCGGTTAGGTCGCTAGGATCTACCTCCGTCATTGTGACCTCACAAACCTTAACTCCCTCTAGCGCCGAGGATACAGTTGCGATTTCGATCAAGTTAACTGGCTGGTCCCCACCCCTTGCCGGAGGTTCTGCTCTAGTGTTTATTGAGCGTTCGGGATGATCTGGTCCTAGGGTGACTGTCCGGGATGAACGTTCAAATACACGAAGTCTTGGACATTGAGGGCGGAGGTGACCTTCTTCCTGACAATGGTAGCAGACGTGTGGGCGAGCAGGATAATACAGTACGCCATTTGGGCCGACGATTGGCTCAGATCTAGGACTTCCCTCATAGGCCCGATCTCCATGGTAGGTGCCGAGCTGCTGGCCGCTCTTGGTGCAAAACGCTGACTGCCCTGGTGTCTTGTGTGATTGGGTGGCTGTCCACTCGCATAGGCCAAGGAGGTGTTGTTTCCTCGACGCTCATTAAAGTCAGCGTACTGCGATACATAACCCCTTCGGTTGGGATACTCTTGACACCGGTCGGTTGGGTAACTAGAAGCAGGCTGCTCGTGCAGGTATTGATTGGGCTGTGGGTATCGTCTGTATCCCTTAGGGTTAGGAGTTAAGTATATTCGAAGCTAGAGACAGTAGATAACCTAGGCTAAACTACTTAGGGTTAGGCCCCGAGCAAGCGAAGCGAGCGAGGGGTAGGGCAACTGAGTTGCAAAGAGAGGAGAGAAAGAATTCTTGTTGCGACGAGTTTGGCGTGACAGTCAAGGAAGAGGCTTTAATGGTTTGTAGCGGTCTTCGTTGATGATGCTGTTTCGTCTCTGATCCAAGAAACTCTTCAGACGCCGGGGAGAGGTGAGTATTTATCCTCGTGCCCCAAGGTGAAAGCGAGACTCGGATCAGAGACGATCCGAGAATTATTTGCGTGGTGGTGTGCGCAAATTTTCTCCATCATAGGGTGCCCGCACACACCTACTGCCTCGTAGTTGGTGTGGTGTGGGCCAATCGTGCCGTCGATCTTTGCCATTCCGGGTAATTATCACTCGTTTTTTGAACTTTGCAATAGTGCAAAACCGTCAGATCAAACATACCAAAGTACATTTTACACTGTTGGCCTGGCATTTCTCGCGCAGAACGGTACTCGGAGCAATAGTTACGCCGTCGGGGCAACCTTTTCCTAAGGTGTGGGTCGAGCGGTGAACGATCCCTGTCGCCGGAACCGGAAGGATGTCCTAAATGGGTATCCGAACGCACCCGAAGGCGCATCCGGTACTTCCGCCGAACACTGCATGATGCATGTGTATCATGCACGCTGGCGTGCATAATGCACGTGCAGCGCCCCGGGTGTGTTTCCGGATTTAGTAACTGAACACGGGGGAAGAGAACTTACCTAATTTGGAAATGATTTAACATTTCCTAATCCGGAAAGGGGACCGGACTTCCTATTACGGAAGTCTTGGCGTCCTTAGGGTTAGGAGTTAAGTATATTCGAAGCTAGAGACAGTAGCTAACCTAGGCTAAACTACAGCTTGTACGAGAGCAGTGAAGAGTCTGAGTAAGTACCACAACAAGTGAGAAGACAGCTACAGCTAGGCAGAGACATCTGAAATGAAGGAAACAATACTTCAGAACAACAACAGTGGATGCAAACAATGCCCACATCAGGCAGAGAGGCCAGTACTACTATCTCAACTAAGCAACAGCTGGAAGAGTCTAGGGAGGAATCACAACAAGTGAGAAGACAACTACATAGATAGCGCCATCTGAGATGAAGGAAACCATTAACCAGACAGCTTCCGGGGATGTACTCAGGTAAGAGCAAGGAGATAGCCTGGTACAACTACCTTTGTAGTAGTACTCTTAAGTTCCCGAGATAGCACAGAAAAAGATCTATGGCTTAACAGAAACCCGTCTACGTGTTGGGGACCCACGCATAGGTAGCGAGATCGGGGGTACAAGGCCCCACCCGATGGCCAATAAAAGAAAGTAAAAGGTTAATAGAAGAAATAATGAGATGTGGAAAAACAAATAGGTGAAACTTTTGATAAAAGAGGTCAAGTTTGTAAATGAAGGTAATAAAAGGAAGAAAAACAAGAGTAACTTTTGATAGCGGAAATACATTTGAAAAGAAAGAGAAATCACAGAAGAACAGGAGTCACCCGGTAAGCAAAAAAGATCAATAATACACGTGAGTGAAATAAATAGGAAGAAAAAAAAAGGAGAAATAAGAGAAATAATGGGAAAAGTAAAAGAGTAAAAGCGAGAATAGGAATGAGTAAGGAAAATAAGAAAAATAACTTTTCCATAGTAAATCATGTAGGAGCTATTCAGGTGTAGCACTAGCTCTTAGTGCGTTGGACATACTAGTTGTCCAGAAGTCGAGTATCATGCGTGCCTTGTCCCAGAGCCGTTTGTTGAGTAGAAAGTCGACAATAAGGTACTTGATATCATGATCAAGAATATAGCGATCAATCTCCAGGATAAATTGTTGTTCTTCTGTAAGACCAGGATCAGGGTAAGGCATACAGGTTGTATGACCGCGGTCAAATCGTTCTCCACATACACACTTCCGTCCCCAGCCAAACACACCCCGCCGCCAGGCAAGGAATCTGCCCTGATCAGCAGCCGGTGCTATGAGGACCACATCACAGTCTAGACCAGGTACACGGTCCGTGAGTCCTGGTGCTGAAATCTGTAGGAGCTTAGCAGACTTGGTGTCAATCAAGCGGATGTGATTGTATTTCTGAAGGGCAAGATCTTTGAGAATCTCATGATGGAGGACAGGTATAGGGGTTTGTTGAAGGTTTCCTAGATATGGGGTGAATACTTTTGGAGGATTGAGAAACTGGAATAGGAGTGGATCATGGTTGCGAATTGGCCTTATGCGATTGCCCTTAGGATACCAGTAGTTTTTATCCAGGATTCCACGTAAAGGGTTGTGTATAGACATGGCCAAAAGGTGAAGGTAAAAGCGAGAATGAAGATGTTGGGCACGATCCTGCAATGGTAGTAGGCCAAGTAAGTGACAAGTAACATGGGGCCGATTGGCTGTACCTCCGGCTATCCATTGAAGACAATTGTAGTATGATTTATTGATTATTTTCCAACTGTTAGACTTGCTGTCTTGAC
>Ga0307509_10004083_pt1 | contig 21388 bp, 22 predicted proteins | sample 10_EM_MG_FD_202245 | JGI IMG/M metagenome (GOLD analysis project Ga0307509, IMG submission 202245) | Populus trichocarpa ectomycorrhiza microbial communities from riparian zone in the Pacific Northwest, United States - 10_EM | ecosystem: Host-associated > Plants > Roots > Unclassified | place... | reverse complement strand
CTCCAGCACCCTCTGCCCTTTCTGTGAGGAAGACGATGAGTCCTTCCAACACGCGATTCTCCATTGCTCCGCTAAGGCTCACCCTCGCCTCACCCATCTCTCAGGTGTGGACGACATTGGCCCTGACGGTCCCCTCTGGCTCTCGGTTCCCCTCCTCAGAGGGTTAGCTGAATATCTCTACGCTACTCGCACGGGCTTTCCTCCAGCCATGTTGCGCATTCGAGCCAGTACTGTGACTCCTGAGCCGGGTTCCCGCTCAGAAAGTGCCTAACACTTATCTCCCTAGCTTGGCTCCGGCCATCTAGGTATTGCTACTTTCAAACTCCCCTGCTTGAGGTTTTCTTCGGGGTATTTTCTATACGTTTTATGAGTTTCCTTCGTTCTTGTTTGTTTGCGGCAGTAGGCAGGTTGGGGCGTGGAGGTTTTTAGTACTGATAGGTGTTTTTCTTATGAACTATAAGGAGGGCTTTACGTTACGTTTCTTTTTGTTAGTCATCGATGGCGATGCAACAGGGTTCTGATGATCCCGCTTGGAGAGTTTATGCATGCGTTGTTTGAATTTTTGTTATTTCCTTTGTTAGTTTTTGGAATTAATGTTTTTTATATGCCATAGCGCGAGCTGCATGCAGGATTTTGTACCTAAATCAATAATCACATGATTCAAAAAAAACAAAAAAACAAAAAGGTACAAAGACAGCATCCTCCGTCTCCTCTACACACCCGGCGATTGAAATCTCAACACCACGAGATTATCACCACTTTTCTTTTCTTCACCCCCCGCCATGAGCTCGCTCTAGGGGGTGGAGTCATACCTCCTCTACACTCCCCTCCCCTTAGGTTTATCCCTTTGGGCTTTCTTCACTCTGGGTGATCGATTTCGTCTCCAGTGATGATGTTTCCTCTCCCTACCCCGCTTTTGCTCTGCCTCGTTTAGGGCATTTGCACGGTCGGCAACACTCTTCTCAACGCCCCTGTTACAGACGGCCGGGAACACGGTTTGCAGTAAGGGAAAACATTTCAACAGGCCACAGTCGATTTCCCTGTTCTCTCTTTCTTTGAGAGGCTGCCTAGTCGAGACACGATTGCGATTACCGATAGTTTCTACGGCACAGAGTTGGGTGTAGCCCTCCTTTCTCCTCTTCTCCTCATGGTTGGATCGGCTGGCACCCAACTGCTTCTCCACTTTTTTGGCTGGTACCCACAACTTCCTGGCTGGTATCCATAACAACTTCTTCACTATGCGGACTATGACCACGGTCCATCTCGGCTTGCCTCTGGGAGGATGGTATTGCACTATCTCCTTCTTCTTTTTGGGGTTTGCCAACACAGCAGGACCGGTCCTCGTGGCTCAGCGCCCCCCCTGGTTTCTCTTTAGGCGGGGCTGGCAACCCTCGTGCTGATTGTGCGGGAACTTTCTCTGGTGGTCACGCGTTGTTTGATTTTTGCGTTTTCCTTCCGTCTGGATGAATGTGCCATGGGTTTTCCTGATTCTTCCTGCTTGTTCTTTGATTTGATTCCTTTCGTCTATCTTCTTAGCTAGTCAAGGGTTTCTTGTTGGGGGCGAGATGTGCAGTTGGTTCCACACCAGAGGGACTTGGGGGGTTGGCTTTTTCCCAGGGGTATTGGAGGTTTTTTTATGCCATAGCATCAGCTGCATGCAAGATTTTGTACCTTAAACAATAATCATATGATTCAAAAAAAAAAAAAAAAAGGTACAAAGACAGCATTCAGCTTTAACACAATGGCCAACAAAAACCATGTCCTCCTCACCCGAGGAAACATCCAAACCCCCAAGTCCCTCTGGTATGAGACCAAACGCACATCTCGCCTATCGCACAACCAAATCCTACGAACATACTCGTAAATATGAAGGAAGTAGAAAGGAAAGAAACAAGCTGGAAGGAGAGGAGAACCCTTAGTGACATCTGCAAAAAACCGAGAGCATGAACAAAAGAAATATATGAATCCCTGACAAAGGAAAATTACGTCTCATAAGTGACGTGTATCAGCCTGAGCTAAGAAGTGAGAGTGTAGCCCTGCACGCCGGAGCGGTGGCGGGGAACGAAGCGGTGCCCGATGGCAGGATGGAATAATGAATGGCAGAGACTCTGATGAGGGGTCCCCGGTGGGTGTGCCATGAGAGCATTAGCGACGGCCGAAGGACGGGCATAACCGCGGCGGGTTTTTGTATAGTGACCGAAAGATCGACCGCGGGCGGGAAGCAGTAAGGTGCCAGCTTAGGGGCTGGGAAGAGGGGGGGGGTGGATGTGGGTGTAACCGAGCAACGAGACGAAGACCAAGAGGGTGGAGAGAGGAGGATGTGTGGAGGAAGGACTGGTCAAACACTTGAGACGACCGACCAGAGTAACCGCGGCCGATGCCTTTCCGAATGCGCAACGAGGATGAGGTGCTGAAGTTACTAACCGAAGTGTTCCCCGACAGGACCAGATAACCGAGACAGAAAGGTACTTTGCAAAGGGCTTGGAAAGCTCAGCCCCGACCATGAGCCAAGGGGATGAAATGCCGACCGTGCAAAACCAAAGCGAGGTGCACAGGAAGTGCGGGGTAAGGGGGAGAACTGAACTTCAGGAGCGGAAGTCAATGGTGAAAAAGAACAAGAACCCCGGAGAGGAGGGGGTAAACCCCTGAGGGAGAGGAGGGGAGATAGCATCACTCCCCTAGGCAGAAGCCATCAAGGGTGAGGAGAGGGGGTGGTGGTGGAATACCACGATGATTTCCCTGGTATTGAGATTTCAATCGCCGGAGGTGTAGGGCAGAAGGTTCTGGCTAACTACTGTGACTGTTTTTCCTCATTTTTTTTTTTTCTTTTTTAAATTATTTGTTCATTGTTTCTACGGTACAAGAAATGACATGCATCTTTAACGATATGGCCAAAACAAAAGCAAAAATGAAACTAACAATCAACAAAAGAAACAATCATAACCAGTTCCCCCAATACGACCAATAAATGTCACAAAGCAGCCGTAGCTAAAATTAAGGAAAGTATAAAACGCTTAACAAGTATCGAGGGCCAGGGGTGGGTAGGGCGGTAGACAGAAAAAGGGGGTTTGAAGGGGTGAGGAGGGAGGGAGCAACCTGGCGCATCCCAGGGGGGAAACCAGTGGCGGTGGTGCGAATGAACTCAGCCAGGGCAATGAGTAGCTGCTGGTCGGACCAGATTGGGGCCTCAGGAGCCAGGTCTGAGACCCCTTGGAGGAGGCGGGATCACTGACCGGCGGAGGAGGGTCAGGAAAGGATGGCATGTTCGAAGGTCTGCGGGGCCTCAGAGCACAACAGGCAGGATGTGTCGGCATGAGGATTGTCCCATGAGGGGTAAGCGGCGAGATAACTTTCCCCAGAGTACATCCGGTGTATTCTGCCCGCAACAACCTTGCCGAGACCCATAAAGGGATGGGGGCGCGTTGAGGGCGGATTGGGGTAGTATGGGGGGGCTGGGGTGGAAGACCAGTCCTAGAGGGGGAGTTGTTTAGCCCTCAACTTGAGGCGAGCATAGGAGGAGATTATCCCCGGGACTGGGGGCAGGTAGTCAGTCAGGTGGAGGGAGGTCGGTGGCAACGTAGAGGCGTCGTGCAAGAGGGGGACGGCGGTGTTAGCAAAAGCCGTGATGGTGTTGTGTCGGTACCTAGGGCTCTTGGTCTTGTCCGGAGCAGAACGCCAGTCGAGGTTGAATAAGAGATAAGGTTGGGAGGTAATTTTCCCACACGCTATCAAGGTGGCACGGTGGGGCGAGAATGTGGGAACGGACTTAGGCAGGTCTGCTGTGGCGGGGTTTATCTCTAGAGGGGAGCGGATGAGTCTTAGGCGAGCAATGCCGCGTTGGTGGTGTTCCAGAACAGGTAGCGGGGGAAACGAGGCTTCTCAGTGCAGACAAGTTAGGTGGGTAGAGGAGAAGCAGTGGGTAATCCACCTAGAGACCCGATGCCAAAAAACGGAAATTGGGCCCATGAGAGATGGGGGAGGGTGCCAGACAGCGGACCCATACTGAAGGATCGGGGCAATGAGCGAACGCGCCCAGGAAAGACAAAGAAAGGGTGGAAGGCCCATCCCGGGGGGGGAGAGGCGGCAAATCGTGGCCAGGGCGGCATTTGCAACTGTGTACCTCCTGGAAAAGTGGGACCTTTTGCCAAAGGCGGGAGTGAAGACGAAGCCCAGCCACTTCAGGTAGGACTGTGGATAAAAGAGTTGACCCTCCAGCTGCACCGGGAGGGAGCACAGTGGCTCATTGCTCCTGGTGGTCCTCCTGTGGATCAGTTCAGTCTTGGGAACGGAGAAGTCGATGTTAATTGGGGATGCCTTTCTCTCGAGTGCTGAGAAGGATTTCTGAAGGGGGCGAATGTTGGTCCTGTTGGAGGGCGAGGCCACGGTGACAGCAAAGTCGTCGACGTTGGAGATAATAAGTGACCTGGGGATTTCTAGGTGGAGGGAGGAGACGTATATGACAAACAGAAGTGGGGAGATGGGGGATCCTTGAGGGGCCACGACCGAGACGGGAGCAAAGAGGCGAGGGGACCCTTGGAATGTCAGGCGGCAGGTGCGATCCCTGAGGAAAGAGCCGACCCACTGGACTAGGTATGGGCTGACCCCCTTTCTGCGGAGCTGAGTGAGGAGTGAGAGAGATTCCATATTATCGAAGTCTCCCTTCACATCAAGGAAGAGAGTGGTGACTTTGTAGCGCAGGCGATGGAAGGACTCAACATTATGTTGTAGGAGGAGGGCGGCATCGGCGGTGGATCTCCCAGGGAGGGACCCGCACTGAAGAGGGTGGATGAGGGAGCATATCGCTGCTTGGGCTCAAAGGCGGGAAGCTACCACTCTTTCAAGGATCTTAGAGAGCGTTCGAAGGAGGACGATAACCCTAAAGGAGGAGGGTGAGTTGTATGAGGGTTTACCCGACTTGTCAAGGACCATACCAAGTGCCTTTTTGAGTGAGGGAGGGTGAAATCCGTGGGCTAGGAGGGGGTCCAGGAGGAAAGGAAGAAGGGAGGGCTTGATGCGGTGTACAGACTTCCACACAGAGTACAGGATGTAGTTGGGGCCAGGGGCGGAGGTGTTCGAGGATTTGAAGAGGGCACTGGATATCTCGTCGGAGGTGAGGGAGGTATAGTCCTCATAACACGCGAGGCGGAGGAGCGGGGGAGGTGGGGGCTGGGAGGGGAAGATGTCGTTAAGGAGCATTACCGCTACTTCAGCCGGATCAGGCGCCCTGGCAAATTCGGGAACCTTTGAGGTGGCCAACCGAATGCTAATCTCTTGGCTGTCCAGAGGGAGTGTAGAGTGGCCGACGATAGAAAGTCCGAACAGTGTGTTTTTTTGGCCGAGGCGATGGCCTTGAAGTATGTTCTCCTTGAGCTCTTACATTGCTCCAGTTGAGGCGGGATGGGTCGTGGCGGGATATGCTTGCAAACTTCTGATACTCCCTTCTCAGAGATGATAGGCGGGGGGGGACCACCATGGTTTTGAGCGGCGGCCCGGGCGCTTCCTCGGAGCATGGGAGGTCTAACTACTGTGACCGTTTTTTTTTTCTTTTTTTTCTTTTTTTCTCTTTTTTTCTTTAAATCATATGTTCATTCTTTCTACTGTACAAGAAATAGCATGCATCTTTAACAATATGGCCAAAACAAAACCGAAAATCAAACATAACAATCAACAAAAGAAACAAACGTAACCAGTTCCCCCAACGCGACCAATAAGCGTCACAGTGCAGCCAAAGCTAAGATTGAACAGTCATAAACCGCTAACCAGTCTCGAGGGCCATGGGCGGGAAGAGTGGTAGAGGGGAGGAGGGGAGGAGGGGGGGTGTGGAGGGAGCAAGCAAGAGGGGGCATCCCAGGGGGGAAACCAGTGGTGGTGGTGCAAATAAACTCAGCCAGGGCAATGAGCAGCTGCTGGTCGGACCAGATTGGGGCCTCCGGAGGCAAGTCTGAGACCCCTTGGAGGAGGCGGGATCTCTGACTGGCCGAGGAGGGGGAGGACAGGATGGCATGTTTGAAGGTTTGAGGGGCCTCGAAGAACAAAGGGCAGGACGTGTCGACTTGATGATTGGACCATAAGGAGTGAGCCCCGAGATAGGTTTTCCCAGAGCGCATCTGGTGTATCCTGCAGGCAACAAACTTGCCCAGGCCCAGGAAGGGATAGGGGCGCGTTGAGGCCGGATAGGGATAATACGGGGGGCTGGGGTGGCAGACCAGTCGGAGAGGAGGAGTTGCGTAGCCCTTAACTTGAGGCGAGCATAGGAGGGGACAACCCACGGGACTGGGGGCAGGTAGTCTGTTAAGTGGAGGGAGACGGGTGACAGTGTAGAGAAGTCGTGTATGAGGGGGACGGGCGTGTTAGCTGAGGCTGTGATGGCGTTGTGTCGGTAACTTGGATTCTTGGCCTTGTCCGGAGCAGAATGACAGTCGAGGGTGAAGAAGAGGTAAGGTTGGCAGGGAATTTTCCCACACGCTATTAAAGTGGCACGGTAGGGCGAGAAGGTTGGGACAGACTTAGGGAGGGGTGCTGTGGCAGGGCTTATCTCTGTAGGGGAGCATATGAGCCTTAGGCCAGCAAGGCGGCGTTGGTGACATATAAGAGCAGGTAGTGGGGCAAGACAAGCTTCCCTGTGCACACATGTTATGTTGGTGGAGGAGCAACAGTTGGTGATCCACCTGCAGACCCGATGCCAAAAAACGGACATCGGCCCCATGATAGACGGTGGAGGGTTCCAGACAGTGGATGCATATTCAAGGATCGGAGCAAGGACCGAACGCGCCAAGGAGAGACAAAGGTAGGGTGGAAGGCCAATCCCGGCGGGCGAGAGGCGACAGATCGTGGCTAGGGCGGCATTTGCAAGGGTGTACCTCCTAGAAAAGTGGGACCTTGGGTCAAAGGCGGGGGTGAAGATGAAGCCCAGCCATTTCAGGCGGTATTGTGAATAGAAGAGCTGATCCTCCAGCTGCACCAGGAGGGAGCACGGTGGTTCGTTACTCCTGGTGGTCCTCCAGTGGATCAGTTCTGTCTTGGGAACGGAGAACGAGATGTTGATTGGGGAGGCCTTTCTCTTGAGTCCTGAGAAGGATCTTTGAAGGAGGCGAACGTTGGTTCTGTAGGAGGGGAAGGCCACTGTAAGACCAAAGTCGTCGACGTATGAGATGATAAGTGACCTGGGGACTTCCAGGTGGAGGGAGGATACGTATATGACGAATAGGAGGGAGCAGATGGGGGATCCTGGAGGGACCCCAACCGAGACGGGAGCGAAGAGGCGAGAGGACCCCTGAAACGTCAGGCGGCAGGTGCGATCCCTGAGCAAAGACCCGACCCACTGGACCAGGTATGGACTTACCCCCTTCCTGCTGAGGAGAGCGAGGAGGGAGGGAGATTCCACGTTATCAAAGCCTCCCTTCACGTCGAGGAAGAGAGTGGAGACTTTGTAGCGGAGGTGGTGGAAGGACTCAACGTTATGTTGTAGGACGAGGGCGGCATCGGCGGTGGATCTCCCAGGGAGGGACCCGCATTGCAGGGGGTGTATGAGTGAGCATATCGTTGCTTGGGCTGAAAGGCGGGAAGCTACAACTCTTTCAAGAATTTTAGAGTGTGTTTGAAGGAGGACAATAACCCTGAAGGAGGAGGGTGAGTCGTAAGAGGGTTTGCCAGGCTTGTCGAGAACATTACCAAGAGCTTTCTTGAGGGAGGGAGGGTGAAAACTGTGGGCCAGCAGGGGGTCAAGGAGGGAAGGAAGATGGGAGGGCTTAAGGCTGTGTACTGACTTCCACACAAGATACGGGATGTGGTCGGGGCCAGGGGCGGAGGTGTTTGCGGATTTGGAGAGGGTCCTGGATATCTCTTCAGAGGTGAGGGGGGTATAGTCCTCATGCTGCGTAAGGTGGAGGAGTGGGGGAGGTGGGGGTTTGGAGTGAAAGAAGTGGTCAAGGTGCATTCCTGCCACCTGGGCAGGAGCGGAGGTGGCTGGTAAGTCCGGGGACCTCTGTGAAGGGCGACCGAATGCAAATCTCTTGGCCGTCCAGAGGGAGCGCGGAGTGGCCGAGGACAAGAAGTCCGGCAAGTATGTTTTCTTGGCCCAGGCGATGGCCTTGAAGTATGTTCGTCTCGAGCTCTTCACATTGCTCCAGTTGTGGGGGGAAGGGTCGGGGCGGGATATCCTTGGGAACTTGTGGTACTCCCTTCTCAGAGCCGATAGGCGAGGGGACCCCAATGATTTCGACCGGGGGCATGGGCGTTTGCTCAGGGCATGGGAGGTTAGGAGGGAGGTAAGGCGGGCAGAGGAGATGTCGAACCACCTACTCAGGGAGTTAGGTGTGGGTCTCACTGGGCAGGATAGTGTTGTGAAAGTGTCCAGTGCCTTTCCAACCGCTTTTAGGTCAAGGGGGGCCCAGTGGGAAATAGGGGGGGGTAGCATAATCGCGGGCAGTTTTAGTGTTATCACACATGGAACGTGGTCCGAACCAGTGGAGGAGAGGGGGGTGTCCCATGAGGAGACTAGGGGCGAGAGGGTGGTATTCGCAAAGGCCAGGTCCAGCACAGAGGGTCGCAAAATGGTGTTAAACGGGAACCGAGTATAATCCCTGGGGGTTTTGAGAAGGCGTTATGGGACTTCGAAAGCGGCATCAAGGTAGCGTGTAGAAATGGTAAATTCTCTTTCAGATAGGGAGCGGCAGGGATCTGCCAACGGATGGTGGAGGTTAAAATCACCTGGAACCAGGTAAGGGTAGGAAAGAAATGAAGAAACCCGATCAGGGGTATGGAGCGGTAGGGGGGACGATTTGTACGAAGAAGGTACATCGAGGTGACCCTGCCGGAGCAGTGGGGGGACCCAAAAAGACCCAGCGGAGAAAAGTCATCAACTCAAAGCATCTCTGAGGAGTCGAAAAAAACGGTTGAGCAGGACAAATGCTGGTTTAAAGCACGAGAAACATAAATGGCTACCCGTGGGCAGCCTGGAGGGGGGGGGACAAAGGATATAAAGCCCAGGAATGTTGGTAGAACCGAGCGTCTGGAGGGGGGGTCTTGAATATCAACAATCAAAGGAGGGTGAGGCAGCATGGTAAAGCTGTGAAAAAGTGAGAGAAAAACATCCCAGCTCCCAAGGCAGTTATGTTGAATGATTGGAAAGGACGGGAAGACAGCACTGCTGTCGGTGTATTGAGTGAAAAAATTCTCCAGGAATGGGCAGAGCCCTTGGAGGAGTCGGAATCTAGAAATTCATCACCGCTCTCTCTTGGGGCGAGATCAGTGATGGTGATGGTCCATTGGGCTCTCTTTTTAGGTGGAGGAGCATCGCGGGGGAATACCGGGGCACTCGGGGTTCGGGAAGGGACACTTGGTGTTGAGCAAAGTACTGTCGAAGGGCCAGCCTGGTCTTCAGTGAGATCCATGCTGTCCTTTGTCTGTCGAGATCGCGCCTCTGGTGCCTCTGGAGTGGCTTTTGGGCGGGAGGGGCAATCCCTGCTGTACGCAGAGTGCTCTGCTTGGCAGTTAGGGCAGCATGCCACCGAGGATGGACAGCAGGCAAGGATAGGTTGGAGATTGCCACCCTTAGGGCAGGAAGGGTTAGGGCAGCGATGCTCCGCCTTTGTGTGGGTGAGTCAGCACAAGGGGCAGACGGGCAGCGAGCTGGGTCCGTGAGTGGAGATGTGGCCGAACTTCTAGCATTTCTTACACTAGGAGTTCTTGGAGGAGGAAAACATTTGTTCGACTCTTCGGTTTCGGGAGAAGAGGTTGATGGACGGGAGGATGGCGTCAGCATCGGGCGGGGCCACTGTAACAACCACTGAGGTGGCGGACATCTGTGCCCGAGATTCTGGGTCTGGGATAAGGTAACGCGCCGAGAGAATGGAGACTCCCCTGGCATTGCGGATGGACTCATGAAGAGAGGGGAAGAGTTGGGCATCGTCTGAGGGGAGGAAAGCAAGAGGGATGGAGTGAATCAAAAGTTGTGTTTCGTTCAGAGCGGGTTTGAAGAGATCCCCAGGGGAGTTGCGTACCGCATAGGCCTTGTTCAACCTCGAGGTAAGGCGAGCGAAGTAAGGGGTATAGGCGGAGGCGGTGGTGTGAATGTCGGTACCGAGCAGTGACACTGAGCCTTTGTTGTTGACTGTGCAAGTGAAGGAAAGGGGAAGGGAGGAGTTAGCCTCTCTGAGAACAGAAGCAGTGATGTCAGGGAAATGGGCTGCTATCTTGAGCGCTTCAGGGTGGGGTTCGAAGGTTGTTCTAGAGGCGAAGAATGTGCGGACAGCTTGGGGGAGAGGAGGGGGAGATTTCGTAAAAGCCTCACCCGACGCAACCGCAATGGAGGAAGCTGAGGCAGGACTGATCGTCTGGCGCCACTTCTTTCCTCTAGCAGGGGGGGCGACAGCTTGAGCATAGGTGGGGGTGGACTTGGAGGTCATGGCGGTGGGGGGTCGCCAGTCGGGGTTGAGATGACAGGGAGTCCAAGAGGGGCCGGGAGGGTATTTTCCTTTCGCGATTTCCTCCGCTTCCCAGGTGTGGGGGTATTCTTTGGCGAACGCCTCTGGGTTGCCATATAGTGTGGGAGGGGAAGTTGACATGTGGTATCTCGGGAGATCCGGGTCAGCTGAGGGGAAGGGCCAGACTGTGTTGGGTGGTGGTGGGGGTGGAACCGGAGGAGCCCTTTCTTTCCCTTTCTCTTGGCGAGCGGGGTTGGTGTTGCTGGTGGGGGCGCGACGAGACCAACTAGAGGAGGGTGTGGCCTGCTGTGCAACACCAGAGTGCTGGCGAGGGAAAGAGGCCTGAGCGGCGGACGGAAGACGGGAGGCAATGTCACGGAGAGATGCTTGGAGTGGGGTGAGGTTTGGGGGTTGCGGCGAGAGGCCCAGATTGGCAACGTGAGAGGACAAGTCGTGGATTTCAGTCGAGAGATTCTCAAGAGCAGGTGCGATGTGGACGCTTGATTGAACCGAGGTGCAAAGTGGAGGGAGGAGAATTTGTTCTCCGACAGAGAGGGTAGAGATGTTTGCCGGAGTAATGGGGGGAAAACCTGCGGCGGGGAGTCCTAGGTCGGCGGCCGTTTGGTGGGAAATTGAGACTAGATGGTCGAGATTTCCAGCGGTTAGGAGGGGAGAAAAAGGGGCTGCAGTAGCGTTTCTCGAGGGGCTGCCCTGGTGGGAGGCCATGATTCGAGGTGGGGGTTGGGGACGCGAGGTCCAACAATAAGGACGAAAAGTGTGCGAGTGGAGATTGTGCGCAGAATGACGTGATGTTGAGAAATGTAGGGGGGAGGAAAGACAGAAGCGGAAGTGTGCTAACTCATGTGACTGTTTTCTTTTTTCTTTTTTTTCTTTTTTTTCTTTTCTTTTTTTTTAATCATATGCATTTGTTTAAGGTACAAAGACAGCATCCTCTGTCTCCTCTACACACCCGGCGATTGAAATCTCAACACCACGAGATTATCACCACTTTTCTTTTCTCCACCCCCCACCATGAGCTCGCTCTAGGGGGTGGAGTCATACCTCCTCTACACCTCCCTTCCCTTAGGCTTATCCCTTTAGGCTTTCTTCACTTTGGGTGATGGATTTCATCTTCTTTGATGATGTTTCCTCTCCCTACCCCGCACTTGCTCTGCCTCGCTTGGAGCATTTGCACGGTCGGCAACCCCCTTACCTCGTCAATGGGTCGGTCGGAGTCTCAGGCTATCCGTGAAGTAGTGGCCCTGGTGGCTCTGCTCTCTGGTATTGCACTATCTCCTGAGAGTCCTGTCCGGTATGGTCGGCATCGTCGAAAAGTCGTGATCTCGCTTCGGTCGCCTTCCCTGGCACTTCTCGGTTTGGGTCTACCCCTCCTTCTTCTCTTCTCCTCACGGTCGGATCGGCTGGCACCCTACTGCTTCGCTCTCTGGCTGGCACCCTACTGCTTCTACACGCTAGGCCTCTGTTCCCTTCTGATCTCTGGGCTTGGGTGATTGTCATGGCTGCGTGCGTGGCTTTTGCCTGGGTTTGGGGTAGGGGTTCCATGCCTGCAGCCTCTGTTGCCTGCAGGTGACATGCACTCCCTTCCGGTCTCGTTTCCGGTGGGCCTACGGTCGCTACTTCGCCCTACCACACACTTCCGTTTGTGTTGGTTTCGGTTACCGATCTTTCTCTTGGTGGTCTTGTCTGCCCTTGGGTCCGGGACGTACGAGCCCCAGGTACATATATAAGTACCTCTTAGTGTGTCATCATTGGCCTACGGCGTCGTCCTGCGGCTCCTGGGTCCCTCCCCTGCTGCGGCAGAATGGGGTCATTCGGGCGCTGTGGGCTGCTTATGGGTTCGGCTGGGATTTTTCTTCCTCGAGTTTTGTGAGGTTTCTGTACTTTCCTTGGTTGTTCACTGTTGGGGTGGGGAGCTTTCTTATGGGCTGCACGTCTGTGGAGCGTTTTTGGTTCGTTGTATTCAGGCCTGTACGCTCTTCTGTAGTTTCTACCCATAGTACCGGACGCTTTGGTGTCGGGCAAGGTTAGCGGGTTTTAGCACGAGGGATGCGGGATGGACTGTAGGTGGAGGTTTTTCCTGTCTTAGAGCGATCTGCATACAGGAGTTTGTACCTTAAACAATACTAAAATGATACTAAAAAAAAAAAAGAAAAAGAAAAAAAAGAAAAAGGTACAAAGACTGCATCCTCCGTCTCCTCTACACACCCGGCGATTGAAATCTCAACACCACGAGATTATCACCACTTTTCTCAACTCCGCCCCCCGTCATGAGTTCGCTCTAGGGGGTGGAGTGCATCTCCCCTTATCTTCTCCTGCCCTTAGGTTTATCCCTTTGGGCTTTTTTCACTCTCGGTTGATGGATTTCTTCTTGTTTTGATGATGAAACCTCTTCCTACCCCGCGTTTGCTCTGCCTCGCTCAGAGCATTAGCACGGTCGGCAACACTCTCCTCACCACCCATGTTTCAGACGGCCGGGTACACGGTTTGCAGTAAGAGAAAACACTTCAACAGGCCACGGTTGATTTCTCTATTCTCTCTCTTTCTTTGAGAGGCTGCCTAGTTCAGACACGAATGCGTTTACTGATAGTTTCTACGGCAAAGAGCTTGGTCTACCCCTCTTTTTCCTCTTCCGCTCACGGTCGGATCGGCTGGCACCCTACTGCTTCTACACCTTTGTGGCTGGTACCCACAACTACCTGGCTGGTACCCATAACTACTTCTTCACCTTTTGGACTACGACCACGGTCCCTCACGGCCTGCCTCTGGGGGGATGGTATTGCACTATCTCCTTCCTCTCTTTCTAGTGTGCGGCCAAAATACATGGCCCGTTTGGCGTCCCCAGGACTTCGATTATGCCGAGCCTGGCCACCCTGGCATTAAATATACCGGATCTTTTAAAGTGGTTGTGTTGCGTTTGCTTTTTGTTTTTCCTTTGTTCGGATGATCGTGCCATGGGTTTTCCTGACTCTTCCTGCTTGTTCTTTGATTTGATTCCTTTCGTCTATCTTCTTAGCTAGTCAAGGGTTTCTTGTTGGGGGCGAGATGTGCGGTTGGTTCCACACCAGAGGGACTTGGGGGGTTGGCTTTTTCCCAGGGGTAGTTGGAGGTTTTTTATATGCCTTAGCGTAAGCTGCACGCAGGATTTTGTACCTTAAACAATAATCGCATGATTCTAAAAAAAAAAAAAAAAAAAGAGAAAAAAAAAAAGGTACAAAGACAGCATCCTCCGTCTCCTCTACATACCCGGCGATTGAAATCTCAACACCACGAGATTATCAGCACTTTTCTTTTCTCCACCCCCCGTTATGAGCTCCCTCTAGGGGGTGGAGTCATACCTCCTCTACTCTCTCCCTCCCTTAGGTTTATCCCTTTGGGCTTTCTTTACTCTAGGTTGATGGATTTCGTCATCTTTTGATGATGTTTCCTCTTCCTACCCCGCTTTTGCTCTGCCTCGCTTAGAGCATTAGCACCGTCGGCAACACTGTCCTTACCGCTCATGTTACAGATGGCCGGGTACACGGTTTGCAGTAAGAGAAAACATTTCAACAGGCCACGGTCGATTTCTCTACTCTCTTTGTTTTTAAGAGGCTGCCTAGTCAAGACACGAACGCCATTACCGATAGTTTCTACAGCACAGAGTTGGGTCTACCCCTCTTTCTCCTCCTCCTCACACGGTCGGATCGGCTGGCACCCAACTGCTCCTCCACCTTTTTGGCTGGTACCCACAACTACCTGGCTGGTATCCATAACTACTTCTTCACCATTCGGACTATGACCACGGTCCCTCACAGCCTGTCTCTCGGAGGATGGTATTGCACTATTTCCTTCCTCGGTTGGAAACCATGCTGCTTGTCATACTTTCAGGATACTTCCTTTGTCTTTAGATAGCTTCCGGGAACGCGCTTTGCCTTTGGGCATGAGGAGGCTTTGGACTCGGGCATGGGGAGGCTTCGGGCGTGTGTTTGTACGGTCGAGGAAAGCATTTCCTCAGTAGGAATGTCGCGATCGGACAGGAGGAGGAAAGGAAGCGGAAAGGTTTAACACCCGGAAAATGGGTATGAGGATGTATGAACAACGGTGTTTGTTCATACATGAGAGTTGGGAAAAAGAGCCGAGGTTGTATGCAGTGATGTTTGTTCCTGCATTTTGTTAACATGAGATTTCGGAAAAGTTGGGAAAGGAGGAGACAGGTGCACATCCTTTCCTGATAGGAAAGGATGATATATACTTATCCCTTTGTCCTTAGTTAGATGGTTGTTGTTGAGTGTCGTGGATGCGAGAGACTGTTGTTGTTAGTGAAGAGATTTTTCCCCCTTTCCTGTGTGCGATCGTTTAGGTGTGAGTTTCTTGGCATTTCGTTCCGATCGCCGTTTCGTTCCGTTGTCGCCATACTGTCGTCGCAGTCAATCCTAGTTTAATATCCTCTTTTTGAGTGTGCGGCCAAGATAGATGGCCCATGACTGGCCTCCCCAGGACTTCGATTATGCCGAGCCTGGCCACCACCGTGCTGTTTGCATGGAACTCTTCAAGTGGTTGATACTTTGTTTGATTTTGGTTTGGTTTCCTTTTGTCCAGATGAATGTGCCATGGGTTTTCCTGATTCTGCCTGCTTGTTTTTGATTTGATTCCGTTCGTCTATCTTCTTAGCTAGTCAAGGGTTTCTTGTCGGGGGCGAGATGTGCGGTTAGTTCCACACCGGAGGGACTTGCGGGGTTGGCTTTTTCCCAGCGGTATTGGAGGTTTCTTTATGCTATAGCGTCTGCTGCATGCAAGATTTTGTACCTTAAAACAATAATCATATGATTCCAAAAAAAAAAGAAAAAAGAAAAACAAAAGGTACAAAGACAGCATGAAGCTTTAACGCTATGGCCAACAAAAACCGTACCGTCCTCACCCCAGGAAACATCCAAACCCCCAAGTCCCTCTGGTATGAGACCAACCGCACATCTCGCCTATCGCCCAACCAGATCCTGCGAACATACACGTACACCCGAAGGAAGTAGGAAGGAAAGAAACAAGCAGGAAGGAGAGGAGAACCCTTAGCGCCATCTACTACAGAAAGTATAAAAACATAAGGAATTAATGAACCCCTGACAAAGGAAATTTAGGTCTGATAAGTAAGGTGGATCAGCCTGAGCTAGGAAGTGAGAGTGTAGACCTGCACGCCGGAGCGGTGCCTGGGAACGAAGCAGTGCCCGATGGCAGGATGGGATGGTGTATGGAGACGACTCTGGTGAGAGGTCGCCGGAGGGTGTGCCAAAGCGGCATTAGCGACGGCCAGGAGGACGGGCCTAACCGAGGCGGGTTTTTATATAGCGACCAAAGGTCGACCGCCGGAAGGGAGCAGTCAGATGCCAGCTGGGGAGGGGGGAAGAGGGGGAGTGGGTATTGCTGTAACCGAGCGACGGGACGAAGCCCAAGAAGGTGGAGGAAGGGGAATGGGAGGAGGAAGGACTTCCGAACACTTGAGACAACCGACTAGAGTAACCGCGGCCGATGCTTTTCTGAATGCGAAACGAAGACGAGGGGCTGAAGTTACTAACCGAAGTGTTCCCCGCCAGGACCACATAACCGAGACGGAATGGTACTTCGCAAAGGGCTGGGAAAGCTCAGCGCGGACCGTGAGCGAAGGGGACAGAATGCCGACCGTGCAAAACCTAAGGGAGGTGCAAAGGTAGTGCGGGGTGTAGGGGAGGACTGAACTTCATGAGCGGGAGTCAAAGATGAAATAGAACAAGAACCCGGTGGAGGAGGGGGTTGACCCCAGAGGGAGAGGAGGGGTTGTAGCATCGCTCCCCTATGCAGAAGCGATCAAGGGGGAGCAGAGGGGGCGGGGTGGTAGATCCCACGATGATTTCGCTGGTGTTGAGATTTCAATCGCCCGAGGTGTAGGGGAGATGGTTTGTGCAATCTACAGTAACCGTTTTTTTCTTTTTTTCTTTTTTTCTTTTTTTCTTTTTTTCTTTTAAATCCAGTGCGTTTGTTTTATTAAGGTACAAAGACAGCATGCATCTTTAACGATATGGCCGACAAAAACGCTGCCCTCCTCACCACAAGAAACATCCAAACCCCCAAGTCCCTCTGGTATGAGACCAACCGCACATCAGGCCTATCGCCCAACCAAATCCTACAAACATACACGTACATCTGAAGGAAGTAGAAAGGAAAGAAACAAGCAGGAAGGAGAGGAGAACCCTTAGTGACATCTACAAAGTATAACAACAAAGGAGATAAATGAACCTCTGACAAAGGAAATTTACGTCTGATAAGTGTCGTGTATAAGCCTGAGCTAGGAACTGACAGTATGGACCTGCACACCGGAGCAGTGCCGGGGGACAAAGCGGTGCCCGATGGCAGGATAGAACGGTGTATAGAGGCGATCCTGGTGAGCGGTCGCCAAAAGGTGTGCCAAGGGGGCATTAGGGACGGCCAGGAGGACGGGCGTAACCGAGGCGGGTTTTTATATCGCGACCGAAGATCGACCGCGGGGGGGAAAGCAGGAAGGTGCCAGCTGAGGGGGTGGGCAGAGTGGGGATGGGAGTAGCTGTAACCGAGCAACGGGACGAAAACCAAGAAGGGAGAGGAAAGGAGATGGGAGGAGGAAGGACTTCCAAACACTTGAGACAACCAACTAGAGTAACAGTGGCCGATGCTTTTCCGAATGCGAAACAAAAACGAGGTGCTGAGGTTACTGACCAAAGCGTTCCCCGACAGGACCACATAACTGAGACGGAAAGGTACTTCGCAAAGGGCTTGGAAAGCTCAGCGCTGACCGTGAGCGAAGAGGACAGAATGCCGACTGTGCAAAACCTAAGCCAGGTCCAACGGAAGTGCGGGGTAAGGGGCAGAACTGAACTTCATGCGCGGGAGTCAACGATGAACAGGAACAAGAACCCCGTGCAGAAGGGGGTAGACCCCAGAGGGAGAGGAGGGGTTGTAGCATCGCTCGCCCAGGCAGAAGCCATCAACGGGGAGGAGAGGGGGTGGTGGTGGAATCCCATGATGATTTCCCAGGTGTTGAGATTTCAATCGCCGGAGGTGTAGGGGAGATGGTTCGTGCTATCTACTGTGACCGAGTCCTCTACTTATATAGACTCCTCACGCCAACAACCCTAACCCTAGTGACTCATAACTTGAGTCACACGGTCCTATGACTAATAACGAGTCATGCCCAAATCCATCAGATGAATCTTATGACTGTCTGCGCAACATGCCGTAAACCTATCATAAAACATAAAACACATCAGGTGGGCAAAGCGCGTCACCTGCGTGGAACTCCTGACTCATAACATGAGTGACACGCGAAAGTCATTACATCATTATGAATCACAATCGTGAGTCATAGAAACATCAACCAATCATAATATAACTATGACATGCAAGGGCAAGTCACGCGCGAACTATGAGTCAACTGACTGCATAGCGTGAAACATAAACATACCTTATGACTAATAACTATTAGTCATGTGAAATCTGCCTAGCTTAGTCACGATTTGTGACAGTCTGGAACCAAGTTAATACACCATATTCCGTCCTGACATATGAGACAAAGCAACTCTGCCTCCTTTGCATCCAGACTTATCCCTTAACACCATTGAACATGAAGATTTACCACTGATAGATGATCAGTTCAGGGGTACTCTTGAGTATATCTTGGTGTAGGTTATCGTGGTTTCTCGGCACTTAGCATCAGATGTGATACGACAAATGGTTCTCGCTTCACGACCTTCAAGATTTATATTCCCAGGCATCCAGTATAATGCTCCAGCACAACCACATATCTGATCCTGAATCTAACAGCAAGGGGTTGCTCGGCTCGACGCTAGCTTAACACCTGGATAAGGTACATTCCTGTCAGATCAAGACCGATGAAATAGGTACCTTCTCTGGGGCGTATCCTTAGAAGGCTGAGAGGGGATGCAGGCGATCCCAGGACTCAATAGCAGATTCAACCACAGTGGCGTGAATGATTTTCATTCTGTCAGTTAGACGTCATTGGGATCAATGCCAGCTACACACCGGTATCAGGAATTTCTCTGTCAAATCAATACACAAGGAGATCACCTACTGTTTGTGACATTGCTGTTCAGAAATCCTAACACTGTGGCAATCCCGAACTCCATGGTGGATTCCTCCACAACCGCAGAACCTATTTTGATTCTGTCACTTGGGCATCAGGGGGCTCGATGCCAGCTACACGCCAGTCTAAGGTACGTCTCTGGTGCATAAATATCCAGGGAGATCGACCACCCTTCTGACAGTTGTCTTTATATATTCTAACACCCTGGTGATCCTGCACTCGTGTAACGGGGGCACCCTATAGAGAGGTGAACTCTAAGGTAGCGACCACAACAAACACTCAAAGTAGAAGATAAAGATGAGGTAATTAATTCACAAGAATCAAACAGTCAAACTTAATATAGTTAAGCTCGAAGCTTTATACAATTAGTTTACTCGAGGAAACGTTGTTTTTCGAAGTAGAATGCCAAACGCTTAAACTTAAGTCGGTATCAGATTTAAGTCTTTGACATTCACCTCTAGTCCGACCTTGTGCCAGCACCCTCTCCTGCTCAGGGCTAGTCCAAGGTCTACCCTCCATCAGGAATTATCCTGCCGGAGGTTGCGGACCAACTCGGGTACACTTAACTCTGTCAATACAATATGACTATCTGCAAAGCAACTCCAATACAACTACACGTGGAAAAACTCTTCCTATCGAAGTCATACCTGTGGCTAACTGTTATGACAGCACCCGAAGTCAATACTTAGATGGTGGACTCACTGGCCCAGTGGTAGTTTTGTCTATACAAGCTATGCAGTTCATCATTTAATCCACGCGACTATCCTATTTTAATTTGACATGCAAGCTCACCAGGTATAATTTAGCCGATAGTTGACTAAATGAGCGCTACCCATAGCCAACCTCTCGGGACATACTCTACCATGATAAGACTCTTACCTCTGGAGTCCATTGACTACCTATAGTAATGCTACATATCAAGGGGAGAAGGTCCTGGCTGGTTACTAAGGTGGTTGTCCCGAAGGTGCCCCGGCCTCCATGGACTACCTAAGTACTACTAGAATGACTACCCTAGTACCTGTAGGCTAAGATAAACTCCTAGGTACTGGAGAGACCATATAGGGGCCATCCCCCTTTTGGCCATTGCCTATACTCCTCACATATATCCTGCAAACCACATTCCGTCAGACGGACGGCGCCAACATATACGGTGTTAGGGCCGCTGCTCCAATGACCTCTGTTTACTAGCAAGCGAGCAACTATGCAGCCGTATGCCTGTGACGCGCCGTCCCAATGTTGTGGCCAGAGTGGGGTGTTAGCTCAACCTGTCCAAGATCAATGGCATGTTCGGCCCATCTTTACTGAGGCGTGGGACCTCCCCCCGCAAATGCGTGTGCACCTATCAACATCTTGGAGCTCTTAGAATGTGCTGTAATTGGCCTCTAAGTTCTAGGACGACTTTTCCAGGGAAGGTAGGGTAACTTGGATAACTCGGTAGGGTAACTGTGTCCCATGGGCGTAATGGCCCTATTCCCAAGGTAGGGTAACTTTGTCCCTTATGCCTTTAATGGCTCTGGAAGTCCTCCAGTTGTCCACCAAAGTCATCTTGGAGATCAATGTATTATTCCCATAATTCTCTTCACCTTATACCAACGTTCTCCCAAAAGGTTAACCTGCCTAATAAATTACCTAAGGCTACTCTACGGTTTCCTGGGCCTTGCCCTTGCAAATCACCATTCTTGTATACCAAGTATACTAGACTATACCACCTGCAGTTACCACTTGGTATACCATTTGAGCTAGGGTAGTAGTTATTATAGCTACCTATCATAGCATTGTTCCAACTCGATGGCTGATCCAATCACAACCGCTACACTCATTTTGAATCTGTCACCTGGACTTCGTTGCACGCGACGCCAGCTACATGGCAGTATAAGGAACGTTTGTGTAACATTAATACTCATGAAGTCACTATATACTCGGAGGTGGGGTCCTAGGAATAGTGAGTGACCCTGCTGGTGATCTCGTAACTCGATAGCAGGTTCCTCTACAACCGTGTCACCGAATTTGATTCAGTCACTTGGATGTTATTGGGCTTGACGCCAGCTTGATGCCAGTATCAGCTACGTATTGAGGGCATCAATACCCCTGACATTGCTCACTATTCCGTGGGGAGTCTTTAGCATTTGGTACTCTATTGATCCCAGAACTCGAGGGCTGATTCCTCTACAACCCTCTAGCCGGTTCAAGATCTGAAGGTATCATGACGGTGGGCTCGATGCCAGCTACATAGGGGTATAAGGTACATCCCTGGTACATCATATTCCATGAAGCTACTGGCTCCTGGGGCAGGGGGTTGGGTGGGGTTGCATGAATGGAGGTCTATGTGAATTGGCCTGTATATTAGAATATGTAACATGTATACAAGTTCCGGTAACTGTATAGAGGAGCGAAGTGTATGACTCTGTATGTTTAGTTTGATGTAACGACCCTACAGGTAGCTACAATCACTATCACCTTAGCCCAAATGGTATACCAAGAGGTAACCAGAGGTGGTATGGTCTCGTATACTTAATACAAATAGCTGGTAAACCGAGGATAAGGCCTAGGGAATAGTGGAGTAGCCTTAAGGTACTCTACTAGACAGGGTAACCTTTCGGGAGAACATTCGCATAATGTCAAGAGAATTATGGGAATGTTACGCAGATCTCTGAGACAACTTCTATGGTCGCCTGGAGGACTTCCTGAGCGGTTAAAGGCATAAGAGGGCAAAGTTACCCTACCTTGGGAATTTGGTCATTATGCCCATGGGTCCCAGTTACCCTACTGAGGAACCCAAGTTACCCTACCTTCACCGGCAAAGTCATCCTAGAACTTAGAGGTCGATTGCCTCACATTCTATGGACTCTTAGATGTTCTTGGG
>Ga0307509_10004082_pt1 | contig 21390 bp, 22 predicted proteins | sample 10_EM_MG_FD_202245 | JGI IMG/M metagenome (GOLD analysis project Ga0307509, IMG submission 202245) | Populus trichocarpa ectomycorrhiza microbial communities from riparian zone in the Pacific Northwest, United States - 10_EM | ecosystem: Host-associated > Plants > Roots > Unclassified | place... | reverse complement strand
TGCCCTTTAACTATTATCCCTCATTACCTTCGAGTTCTCTGAAGCCTCCCTTAGACCTAGCGCTTGCCGGTCAACCGCTAGCCCTCTATTGTACCTTTTCGTTAGACAGGAGTAAACCTGTTACAACCACAAAAGTCATCTCGGAGGTCCGCCTAACTTTCCCATAATTCTCTTGACCTTATGTGAATGTTCTCCCCAATGGTTACCCTGCCTAATAGAGTACTCAAGGCTACTCAACCATTCCCTAGACTTTGTCCTAGGTTAACCAGCTATTTGTATACGAGACCATACCACCTCTGGTTACCACACTGTATACCATTTGGCCTAAGGTGGCAGTTATTGTAGCTACCTATCGTAGGGTTGTTACAACATGAAGCGTGAATTCCCCTAATGTGAAGCGTAGAAAAACACATCCCCAAGCAGCGGCTAATGGGGGCGAGGTGTCCAGGAGGTAAGCTATCATATCTTATTATAATGATGATTGATAGTTCACCAATTCTCTCACTCCTCGTTATATTGGGAGAGTTGGTCAATTTCTTCTGGTGAAAAGTCAGCCTTGGATCCTGCTGTGGAACAATTGAGGTCAGTAATATCTCACTTACGGCACCTCCATCACTTAATAGTGAACTCACACCAGCCACAAGACTGGGCCGTTTTGGAGAAATATCATACCCAAAAGGGTGGTCTCGCTTCATGAACCCAGTTTAGTCCACAGCAACATACAACTTATAGTGAGATCAGTTTAAGGCATACCTAATGCCAGTCGCATGGAACCCCATGTGCCTAACAGGGGAACAATTGTACTTGTTCCAAAACTTCGCCGATTCCCTCCCCTCTCATGTGCCATGTCAGTAATAAAGATCAAAACCAACTATAGCTGCAAAGATCTGGAAGGAGTTCTAATACAGATCAGAGCCAAGGTCAAGGACAGTGCGAAGAAATTTCAGGCAATAAATGACCATTATCATGGGAAACTTGCAGACAATACAGGTGCTGAAATGGCCTCCACCGTCATAAGTCTGTTTGAGCATCCTACTTCACTCTGTTGCATTTAAGTGACAGCAATAATAATTTGGTTTTAATTAGCACATGGTGATTCAGCATCCCGGTACGGCCCTACGGCGATCAGAATTCAAATTCCTTATCACACCTGGGCTCCAGCACGTGAACATCAGTGTTTGGAACACTCCTGGGACTCATCTCCTGTGGACAAAGGCATTGCATGGGGTGTTTTATAAACACTGACTATATATATGCTTGTCTCTATACTAAGAAACCAATGTGTCAATGAACCAATTAACTCTCCACAATATTTTATTGGGGCCCCAGGCCACACTACAAGCTTGGTACATTGATGTCCCTCTGAACCACTATGGCTCTCTGAGCTTATGTTCATGTATAAAGATGGCAATAGTGTGGCCTGGCTGCATACCAATGCGGCGAAAGATCCTCTCGATCTCCTAGTCCTTGAAACAAGTCAAGGGACTTACAAGGACTGAGCCATGACCGCCATGCCTGTTTCCGCTGGTATCTACTATTCAACCACAATGTCTGCCAGAGAATTGGGACTGCTGGGGTATGGAAGATGATATTGATATGCAAGGAATCAAGGGAACCGATAATAGCCATGACTACAACGATGACTATTTCAATGATACAATCATTGTTGACGACGAGGTGGTGTCAGCCCTCTCTCTTGCACATAACGCCATCAGTAGGGAAGATCAAGATGAAGTAGGTTTGTTTTTTTAGATTTTATTCATTTAATCCAAGACCTGTTAGATTCATCATGATAATATCTAATCATGAATGGTAATGAAAGAGGTAGGAAAATGATTCAGACATGGCCGAATTCTCAACGGGGGCTAACATGGAGAACTATCAATCGGCAGAGCTAAACCTACCCCGGAGACCAACCGGCAATTCAGGACATCGAGCAACAGCACCCTGCACTTGGGTGGAAACTGAGAAAGACTGAGTTGATGCAGTGAGAGCACTTATCGAAAAGCAATCCTGGATGTCTCATTACCTAAAGACTCCTCACATCGCTACTGTTGCGTCCAAAACTTGATCTACAGACCTAGAGGTGAGAAGCCAGAAGGGCCATAGGGGCAAATATCCGAACGCTGGCACAGATGAAACAACAGCTCAGGATACTGATTCTTCTGCGGAAAGTAATATTCGGTTTCATCGTTTGACGTCATTTCAAGCCCGCAAATAACAAATTCACCACCAGTCATGACTCCGCAACATCCTACAACCCACCCTCTGTCCGCCATTACTTATCTTACTTACAATTCGCCTACAATTCATTCTAATGTGAGCAGCCCGGCCACCCCCAAGCCAATAGCAGCAGGTGGATCTTCAGACCACCCTGTTTTTGATGCAAAACATCCTAGCGAAAATCGCAGCGTACCGGATAAGGGGGCCAGCCTCAAAGAGTCTAACAAGATTGATTCAAAAGGAGGCTCAACTCGCCGGTATGGGAATGAGCGTTCTGGGCCTTACAGCAAAAAACAAGAAACTTTGTCTGCTCCATTACTCTTAAACAATTTTATCATAGATTCTACCCACTTTTTTTAGGCGTCCAGCATTTGTTACATTTTCATCTCTTCTTGTGATCTTTATCATATTAATTAATCCTAGTATCCACTTGAATTGGCATTATCATACTTGAAAGACCAAATTGCGTTAGTGATGGTAATTATGCTTTCCTTCAACAGCCTGTTTCAGCAACAACACTTGATTGAGTAGACACTTTCAAACCCCTTTTGGCTTGGTCAGTGTCTCTTGCAGAATCTCCCTCAGTAAGCAATACTTCTTCTAGCAAGACTTTGCCCAGGCAGTGCAAATTGCACAACTCTCTCTGGCACATTTCACCAAACCTCTTATATTGATCTTTGAAGACTAAAGATTATCTATCGTTTAGGATCTAAACCATACTGCAAGATTGTTCAAACTCAAGAACACTTTTTGCCAGGAAATCACTTCCCGCGACTACTCCTATCTTCTCTTTAACTGTACTCCCCAACAGACTCTGGATGCCACCAGAGATGCCATTCACCACCTGGTGCACATATCGATCTCAAAAACTGAAGACTCAATTGCTTGACAAATCTCAAGATGGATTTCAAGTGACATTCTGGGTATGCCTAGATCCAGTCAGCTTATCTGGCATTCCCGCTGATGTGCAGCCTCTGCTTAAGTCTTGCAGCATTGTATTCCTTGCACACAGAAACCAATACTTTGATCATTGCTTATTCGCTATTGGAATATGAGAATATTCTTCTAACCTCATTGTAGCTTGCTGACTATCACACCAAGAGCCGTCATAGGTAACTAATACTGCTTAAGGCTTCGGCTCGCCCGGGCTCCCATATCAGCGCCCAATTCATTTCATCTATTCCTTTTCCTTTGCGTTGAAACCTACATCGCGACAAATGTTTTTACCATAATAAAAACCCTTATATATACACAAGCCGGATGAGCTCTGCAGATTCTTGTCCTTCTGAATCCAGTAACAACATCTACAGTCAATCCAGCAATTCAATAGTAGCGTAGCTTCACAAATCAAAGCAATTGGAGGATCTGGTGTGATGATCACTCAGAACAAGTAACCAGCTCTCCTATAATGCCAAGGTGGGAAATATCACGTTAGATCTGCTACATAGAGTGAGTAGATCTTCCACCAGCACACTAAGTGATAGAGTGGGAGTCCACCCCGTCTTATATTAGCGTCAATATCTAACTAACTCGCCAAATCAACCTGATCAAACTTCACACCCCCCTACACACAGAAAAAATAATCAATCAAACTTTACCTTCATGAATCTCCTATATCCCGCAAGCATTCTAAACCAACCCTAAGTCTCTCATCTGTAAACAATCGGAAGCATCCCATCAGACAAATTTGATCTGAAATTATCGCAACGAGTCAGCCCCATATTATTCCATCAAAAATGAAACCATGTCTCCACGAAACTGGCACCGACACCCTGGCATCAAGCCAGCCACCAATGAAAGCTGTAAATCAGAGCCAGCTTACACGAGACACTGTATCAGATAACACAGGCAGGAGTCAGAAAACTAACTGAGCAGGCAAAAAGAAGGATCATAGACTTGAAGTAACCCACCCACATAAGAATACCCCTTCCAGGATTTGGCAGACAGAGTTTAGAACCTTACACAGCACCCAGCTATCGTTTGTGAATGTATCCACACAAATCGCTAGACGTAATTCAGGACTATAATCAAAGCGTACAAAAACGACACCTTATCGGACCTCAGTATATATTGCACCTGACACTAATGGTAACAGACAAGGTGAACATGTTCACCTCTCTAAGGATAGCAGTAGGGAGTACTGCTTTCACTCCCAGATGGTAAAATCAAGCCAGACACAGAAATCAATAAACAAGATCTTGATTGTGACAACGAGTCTGCAGCAGAACTTCCTGTCCAACCATGGAGCAATGGCTCCAGAATAAATAGAGCCAGGACCGTGAGAATTTTGATATGCTCTGGATCACAGAAGGTACCAATGCCCCTGTGGCCTCCTGGGTCTAGAGTGATAATTACACCCGCTATACCAGTCCAATCGCAGACTTTCCTCTCCTTAAGTTAAATCAGGTATTTATTTTCACTTGACGACCTTAATACTCTAACTGAGTTTATTATCAGAAGTTCGAGTCAACTCTCAGAACAAAGCTCTTGAGGAGGTCCAACCTCAAGGCATGAAAATAATTGATGATGAAACTCTGTAACAGGTATGGAAGGAGAAAAACAACCTGTTGCCAAGACTCTAGTCTTCCATTACACTCTTGTTATTGACCCACTTCCAAACCGAATTGCTTTGAGGTCAGAGGTGTATAGAGTTTGGAATTGAGCTAAAACTGAGATTGCAGATGCCGGAAATATTGAACCATCTGCGAAGAGTATAGACATCGTAATTATGGTCATGTATGATCAAATATATCATGATGTACTAAGTACCTCAGATACGTCAAAAACACATCGGTGTGCATGCTCAATAAGTATATCATATTAAAAACAATATCCTAGTTGTATACAAACTGCTGGATGACACGACAGCCATCACTCGTAGGGTCGAATTCCTCCTTGAAGATGATTGGTTTATCTGCCCTCGATGCAGATACAAGGTTTGGATCTGAGTGACGATACTATCCATACATCTTCAGACAGATAGCTCTTCACTCAGCACAGATAGCACTTCACTCAGCACAGAGAATAAAAGTCAGATTCCTCGAACCCCACATTGCTGATGCCATTTACATTAGAGATTTCAAGGGTAAGAGAGTGCGGGGAATACAGGATGCGGAATTTGTCCATCTCATCAATAGTCCGATGGTATGCCTGACATGTACGATACTATACCATACACTTCGAGCGTGGCATACTAGTCTTTATCAGGACCATCCAGACTTCAAACCTGATGGCTTTGGAGGTAAGATACCCACAATTGGCATCAATTCTTTTTGCTCTGACTGCTAGGCTTTTATTAAAGATCTTGTAGGACGTCAGAAGAATACCTGGCTGGCTATGCCCAAGCCGACACAAGAACTGATACTGACAAATTTACAGGCGACGATTGCTGAACAGATGCAGAAGAGCATGAAGTATTGAAGAAATGAAGAGAAGGTTTTGACGACATTCATGACGAAATTGAGGCTGAACTTCAGCGTGAGCTATCACGAAGAAATCCAGGCCGTGCTACTGAATGAGAACTGTCTTCGAACAAACGCATCACACATCTAGTTCATCAGGCACACAGTCAGGAAACATCTCAGACCAGTGATATGTCGTTTAACAATAGCAGGACGGCCTTTGCACAGGCCCTACAGATGCTCGACTCAGGTCTCCCTAGTCTAGATAACTCAATGAACCTGACACTCAGACTAGAGGCAGGGAGCGCCTATAGCCCTGACCTGGCCAGCCTCCTTTCCTTGGGCCTGGACAAATCTCAACATTGTCTCCCACCAGTTTTGAATAATACACTTTGAACTCACATCCGGGAGCCTGAACGTCGACTTGGCGAAATGTATCTGTTAAGTGCCAATGAATATCCTATAGCAAACCATGTAAGAAATGTTTTTGGCAGAACTGAGCTCCATACAGAGCAATAATCCGGAGAGATCTCGAATCATGGAAATCACTGTTACCTCAAGGTCCACTCTCTGTGACAGTTGTTGTCTATTTGTGCAGTAGAAGAATAGGACTAGTAATAAATAGAATAATAAGAGATCTTATAAGAGTAATGATAATATGGGAGCCGCAGTAATGATGCCCTGAACTTAGCAACATCTTGATGAATACTATGGTCGTGGCATTCAGAGGTCTAATCCCCAATGCATTTAGAACACAACATCGTTCTAAGTGTTTATGAACCTTTATCATGACTTTTGGAATTCATAAGCCCATGTCACAAGCCGTCTGGAATGTCTCTGGATACTGCAATGTAGGATCAGGATGTCATCCAAATGATGGGCCTCAAGTGTACGTTACGTCCAGCCGATGGTATTTGGAGGAGGTCATAATTATGAAGTGAGTACCTACAATGTGAAGGAATCATGATGCAAGAACTAAGAAACAGATTGTATCAGGACGTGAGGGCTTCGCATAATGTGATTTACGGGTATGCAGCTCTTCACAGGGATCTTGTCCAACAGGGCAACCACAGGAAAACTGAAAGGTAAATTTGATCATTGATTTATATAATTGTGATACCACTTTAGAAATATTATGAGAAGTATTTTTAAATATGGAGAATCAGAATATGTAGGTTTTATTTCATAATAAGCAAAGAATTTCTTGATATACTAGTTTTAAGAATAGTTGTTTAGAGTAAAACTGATTCTTTTACCAGTAGTGTAAAAATTGAAATATATATAAGCAGACTTCTATGACTCAACAGAGTAAGCTTTGTTTTTTTTGTTTTTTTTGAGAATCATATGATTATTGTTTCAGGTACAAAATCCTGCCTCCAGCTAGCGCTAAGGCATATAAAAAACCTCCAACTACCCATGGGATATAGTCAACCACCCAAGTCCCTCTGGTATGGAACCAACCGCACATCTTGCCCCCAACAAGAAACCCTTGAGTAGCTAGGAAGATAGACGAAAGGAATCAAATCAAAGAACAAGCAGGAAGAATCAGGAAAACCCATGGCACGATCATCCGAACAAAGGAAAAACATAATGCCAACATAACAGTAACCACTTGGAAGTTCCAGTATATTTAATACAGCCGTGGCAAGGCTCGGTTAGACAGAGACCAGGGGGGGCATAAGGGCCCCCTGTTTTGACAAAGCACTCAAAAAGAAGAACGAGATAGTGCAATATCATCCTCCCGGACGCAAGCAATGATCGACCGTTGTTTGAGTCCAACTGGTGAAGAAGTAGTTATGGATACCAGCCAGGTAGTTGTGGGTACCAGCCAGGAAGGTGAAGTAGCAGTGGAGTGCCAGCCGATCTGACTATAAGGAGAAGAGGAGGAGGGGTAGACCCAACTCATTGCAGTAGACACTATCAGTAATCGCGTTCGTGTCTGGACCAGGCAGCCTCTCAATGAAAGAGAGAGAATAGGGAAATTGACAGTGGCCGGTTGAAATGTTTTCCTTTACTGCAAACAGTGTTCCCGGCCGTGTGTGACATGGGTGTATACGAGAATGTTGTCGACCCTGCAAATACTCTAAGTGAGGCAGAGCAAAAGCGGGGGGAGGAAGAGGAAACATCATCAAAAGAAGACGAAATGCATCAAGCTAGAGTAAAGAAAGCCCAATGGGATAAACCTAAGGGCAGGGGAGTATAGTCGAGGGTGCAAAAGTCGGGATAATCCCGTGGTGTTGAGATTTCAATCACCTGGTATGTAGAGGAGCCGGAGGATGTTAACAGAGTAAGCTATTAGACCATATATAATAACAGTAATATGTTTTTACTGTACTTTTTAGCCATATTGTCATATTGTAGTAAGTAAGATAGAGGAGGAAAACAACATATAAAAGAAATTATTTTTACTATGTAATATCTGATTAGAGAGTTAAGATATGAATTCAGTACTTAGTCATCTACTTTCCTAGTAGTAGTTAATCAGTTAAACCAAACTTGAAGCGTAATGGATAACTGATTTAGGTAGTAGGTTACTTGAAATCAAGAATAAGATTCTATTTTTTTGAAGTTGAAGTTAGAAATCTTGAGACTCGAAAGCTGAAACTGACTAAAGCTCACTCCATAGCTTTAACTATATAAGTTAAGTAGATGATCGTGCTTTGATTCATATCATGAATGTGTACCCTATTTGCATAAGGCTCCAGGGTAATAATTGCCTCAAAAATATATTTGAACAACTAGAGAAAGAATTTGCAAGACATGATCAACTCACTTGAAAGTTTTCATGGTATATTAGATTATCCTATTGGAGTATATTATAAAGGATTGAAATCTTCCTTTCATTCATTATATGTATATCATCTCATACTATTTATAAAAAGCTTATTTCTTGTTACTCTTTTATACGGTGTCACCCACTGTTAGAATAGATTCAAACAAACATCAATAATGTTAATATATTGATAACAAGGCATTTAGAATCATATTATCAACTTAATAACATATTTTTATAGTGGTTTTCAATATTCCTTTGTCACAATCTGAACTAAGATAAGATTTGAACAAATTGGAATAAAGTGAGCATACAATCAGACTAGTTTTTGATTATCAAATAGCCAATACAGAGTCTGATTCTGCATATTTAAAAGTACTTTCGAACAAATTTTCAATATGATATCTACACTATTTATATAGATAATCAATTGTACATTGGGTTTTCCATAGTTGACCTGAGAAGCCATATCCCATGGAAGAGCCACACTTTCATGAATCCTGTTATACTATAAAGTAGAAAAAAAACATATTACTCTTATCATATATTGTCCAATAGCTTACTCTATTGAGTTATAACATTCTGTTTATATATATTTGAGTTTTTACAACTGTGGTAAAAAGATCAGTCCAATTCCCAACAACAATTCTTAAAGCTACCAAATCAATCAATCTTTTCCTTATTATGAAATAAAACTTACATATTCTTATTCTCCATATTTAAAAATAATCTCAAACAAATTTCTAAAGAGGGATCACCATTATTTATGTTAATAATCAAGTATACATTTTGGTTTTCTAGTGGTTGCCATGGTGAGCCACATCCCTGTGAAGAGCCGCATCCTGGTAAATCACGTTAGAACCTAAACAGGACCCCAAGACCCTGCCATCAACTGCTTCAGGACGTGGGCGCTGAAGTTGATATAATTCAAGATGGTAATTGGACATGGCGAGTCAAAGACGTTGACGTCCATACGCGACATCCTGCAGTGGCCACATCCAGAGTAGCTGTTGACATTTTGAGCATTCAGAGCGTCAGACACACGGGACGCACAGGACGCAGGTAGTAATTCTTGCTGATGTTACCCCTGCACTCCTGGGAGTGCCTCTTACCCCTTCACTCCCGGCAGTGCCTGTTACCCCTGCACTCCCGGGAGTGCCCCTTTTCCACGCGTCGCGACTCTCCTTCATGGCATATTTCAAAAGCTAAGGGTAGGTCATGGTAACCTGCAAGGAGGAGAAGCGAGGATGACAAAAATAATCGCTGTGGAGGAAAAACAAAAAAACAAAGAACGAGAGGTGTAGCGAGCTGGAAGATGAGAAGGCGAGTTGTGGCGAGCTTTGAAGTCTCCCACTCCTGGGAGAACCAGGCTTCTATATATGCAGGTGGCTCCCGGGCCCTTGGGTAGCGAGCTATGGCCCCTGGGTGCAGACGCGACTGGCTATACCTTTTTCCACCACCACCGAGACATATTCCATGCACTTTGCCCAATGGGCAATGGGTTGTTCCAACCCGGCATTTATTATTGTCGTCGTGGGGTCGGGGTTGCAAGGATGGACGATCCCAAGGATGAGGTGTGGGAACTACGTCTTGCAGTGCTATGATAACAGCTTGGCTATTTCTACTCCCCCGACGGGGGAACCCAAGCGCGTGGTGTTCGGCTATCATTGCCCTGTAATTGGGGGCTAACCACTCCCGTTCCAGAACCCGCTCCACCATTTCTGCCCAGCCATACCAAGGAGCCCAAACGGGCGGAATTCGGCAGTGCATGCCACGCGATTCGGGATTAACCTTCATCTAAGTTGTAGAAGAAACTTCAGTGCCCACTTACACATACCCCCAGAAACGTGGAAGAGTGGCATTCGGCCAGAATCATCTAGCGGTTCAGGATCAACCATTGTTGAAATTCACCGGCGATCACTCCGCACTGAGGAATTTTTCCTTCTCTTCCTATGTACTTACTCACTTATTAGTAGTTTCCTTTGTCACGCGTTATAAACTTCACAGGAGGAACGAGTGTACTAGGTTAGTATACTGGGTTGAGAATTCGGAAGAATGGCCGGCATTGATCGGAAAGGAAAGCGGATGAAGAATCTGGATAGTGCGCGAAAGGGGGACCGGAGCTCCATTGTTCCGGTAGCATCCCCGATTGGATTCCTTCGTCTGAGAAAGTTGCAAAAAGCCTTTCTATTTTGGATATAAACCCTCTGTCCGGCCGTAGATTTAAGAGCCAAGCAAGTTTTGAACAATTAATGCCTGGTTAGGCGCAGTGGATCCAATCTGAAGTTACCGAACGGCACAAAACTTGTATTGATACGAACAGCGGTGATAGAAGAGAAATATCAAAGAGCAATCAAAATATAAAGAAATCGTGTACAATAACAAATGACTTTTGAGAAGGCGAGAAATAACCGTAGAACCGTGATAGAAAAATGCAATAAGATAATGAAAACAACGAGTAAAGGGAAGAACAGGCTGCCTTATATGCTAATCAACAGAAACCCTTCCTAGCCGGCATGCTTCCTGCACATACCGGTCTGTTCTCCCACTTTCCATCTCTAGATCATCCTTCTGTTTTGCTTTACCGCAACATATCTGAGGTAGAAGCTTTTGGCCGAGGGTAGAGTTATGCTGTATGCCTCGGATTGAGTTCATGGCCGAGGGTATCTTGGATGTTCAGCTATTGTGTTCGCGTTTCATTTGAGGGGGATTGGTGTTTGATCTCGTTGCATCCCTTATGCAGGATCGCGGTGTAGGACGATGTGAAGCTAACAGTGGTGGAACGCTATCAAAGCAACCGTCTGTTTGGCTATATGGTAGTTGCGTTTCGTCTCATGCAGGAACGAAAGTATGTATGTGGTAAGCAGCCTAAAATCGTCAACCTTCAACAGCAAGCAAGACACGTATCCGATCAATACACACACTTTTCCTCCTTGACTTCATTGTCCTTCTTCATCTGCGAGCCAGTTATTCTCTTGATCCAGATCTCATAACAATAACCTTGTCATGTTCAAGAAGTAGGTGGACTGCCCACTCACGCCAGAGCGCTGTCCGGCTATAGTGGTCTCGCGATTCGCGATTAAGCTCATCCCGCCTTACAAGCAGTACCAGTATACGCAGATTCCCGGCCTCGGGGGCGTGGGAGAGTGGCGTTCAGCCGTAATTGTCTCGCGATTCAAGATCAACATCTCCAAGTTCCAAGAGCAGCTCAAATATCCTCTCACTCACTCCTCTGGCCGCGTAGGACAGTGGCGCTCGGCAAGGGTTGTCTCGCGATTCCCGTTCTAAAGGTAGCTCGACTACCTCCTGATTCCCGTGTTCGACAGCCCAAAAGAGCAGTCTTCGGCCGGAATTATCTCGCGATTCAGGATTAACCTCATACAATTCCAGAAGCACCTTGACTACCCACACAGTCCAGACTCTGGCAGCGTAGCAGAGCCGTGTTCGGCCGTATTCGTCTCGCGATTGAGGATCAACTTTTACCAATCACAGAAGCAGCCCTGCTAACCACTCATTCCCTAGTTCAGCCCCATGGGAGAGAGGTGTTCAGCCAAAATCATCTACCGATTGGGGATCCGCCTCATCCAGTCCAAGAAGGAGTCTTGCTGATTCTTCCCTTCCCGCGCACAGGGTCCAAGACTAGGGCGTTAGGCCTAGGTCCTAGGTAATCTCACGAGTCTGAGTCAATGTCTTCCCGTTCCAGAAGAAATTTCAGTATCCCCTCACCCAACCCTTGGTCAGAGTGGGAGAGTGGTGTTAGACAGTCAGTGCCTCGTGAGTCGGGATTGACCTGGGGTCGTTCTAGAAGAAGCTTTGCCGCCTCTTACCTTCAAGCCCTAGCTTCATGAGAAAGAGGTGTTCGATTATAGTTATCTCAAGATCAGGGATCAGTCTCTTCCCTATCTAGAAGCAGCTTCAGTGCCCCTACACACCCCCCCCCAGTCGCCAAGGAGAGCGGTGTTTGGCCAAGATCGTGTCACCATCTGGATTAACCTCATCCCGCTCTAAAAGCAGTCTGACATCTCCCGCCTGTCCATACTTCGCTGCCCTCGTGAGTGGTGTTCGGCCTTCCTTAGTGTCTTTCGTGTTGTGGCTAGCCCCCGCCTTTTCCAAGATTATCCTAATAATCCCTTTACACCCATCCTTAGAGCCGAGGTCAGCGGCGTACAGCTCACAAAATCAGCTTTGTTATCCCACGCTTTGATATCCCATAATGCCTCAGCAATCTCAGCAGTGCCCAGATATACCACGCAGTGTAACCCTGTAAATCTCTTAGGAAGCTTTACCTCCCCAAACCTAAGTTCATCGATGTGGGAGCGTAAAAGAAGCTTTGCTGACATATGGCTATCAAATTCGTCCAGGAGTTGAAGTGCAAGTGATTTCACTCATCCATGGTCGAGTTTCTCGAACAGTATCCCCAGCAGCTAGAAGCGTGCTCAAGGAAGGGGTAGTTTTGTGGAGCATCCTCCAAAACAGGTGGAAGCCCCCAGATACAATCGGGGTTAAGGCATGTCAGACAACCCTCGGCCATCGCCGGATGGTGGTTCTGAAACATCTCGGAGCGGCTGTTGAGGTATTCTTGAAACGTGAAATGCATCAAGCGAACTCTTGATTCTCCCTTATCAACTATAACAAGTCCAAGACACGAGGCCAGCAGTGATTGAATCGGAGGGATGTTGTCAGGGTTAGGTATCAGTAGGCCCTATCCGCATGCTTTGGACCTCACAGAGTTCTTCTGCACTCATCGGTCGCTCTGATTTAGAGATCCACATTAAAAAGATGCCGTCAGGGGCCTCGACTTGCCCCCGCTTTGTGTAATTCTATCTAACTAGATATCCCCCGGACCGCGGCCACAGATTGTCGGCTTGGGCTGCTCGCGCCGTTGGTGGATTCTGGTCTCATTCAATATTGCCGTGATGTTCAGGGAAACCAGCAGAAACCTAGGTGTCACCGTTAGCGAACGCACAAAGCTGGAGTAGAAAATTACCGCTACATACACTTTTGAAATTGTCTCCGAAACTGAATTGACAATTTCCACCTAAATATCGGAATTCATTGCCTCAGGGAGGGAATCGTCGGCCAACATCATCCCCACATATTTCACAATGTCTTCTCCTTTGGCTTTATCTGGAGAAACTGCGCACCTCCGGAGAAATATTTGTTAATTTCGACCTCAGTCTGCGGTCGGCTTGTAAGGAAATAACGGATCGCCTGAAGTAACTGGGAAATAGTATGTGATGAGCGCTGGAGCTGAGGTAGGCGCTTCTCCTGGAGTTCATCCAAGGCGTTGATACAGAAAAAAGCCAGGTTTAAAGGTGTTAGGGCGGCCTTGAGGAACTCAAGTGCCTCAGGAGCCAGGAGGCCTCGACCCTAACTTGACTCTGCTTTCTGGAATGCTGAGTTGATCGGCAGGGATCAAGCCTAACCCACGCCCGATTTGCATGATGAGGGCGCCCAACACGTTCTCTAGAGTTTGCATCTTTTGACTCTGAAAGTCAGTAAAAACATGCCACCACATTTTTCCAATCGGCAACTTGGTCGCATAACTTATGAATCACTAGGGAACTAATTCTGTCTGTTAGCCTTTGCCTACACTTTGTACCAAGTGTTGCTCCAGGGCTCTCCCGCCTAAGAGATGTTTTCCTCACCCCCGGGGCACCGGGGCAGAAGAGAGTGCCCCTGCTAGCCGCACTCTTGCTAGTTGTGTAGATTGACATAATTCTCATCGCTAGGTATATCAAGTGCCGTTCTAACAACTTCGAGTCTAGATATGATGGCGTCAACCTCATAAGGATCAGTGTAAAGATCCACCATAGCTTTTCTGAAGTCTTGTGAATGATTGCCACCTTTCAGATATTGTTCTGCAAAATAGAAACAGGGGGGTGCCCTTGTTCATGAAGCTATAGGCCTCAATCTCAGGCTAGTTCTTGGTGCTGTCTCCTGTATGCGTATCTCCATGAGTTGGCCATGAGATTGGAAGAAATAACCTAGCTCAGATTAGTTGAATAGCATTTACTGTTGAAAATTCCTGAAGGTTCCATATCTCGGACATCACTAAAACCGTGATGGTACACGACTGAGAGGTAGTTTGTTAGAAAAGAGTTGAACGATTGAGTAGTATGCTTTTAGGAGAGTGGTAGTATGTTTGATTGAGGAGTTAGATGCAGTAAGAGTGTTTCGCATAGTTTAGTATTGGGCACTAGCAAAGACCGGAGGCTAGGATTAAGGTTTACTGGGAGTTGGAACGAACCAGTGTCACACTATGATAGTTAGGAAGCGGACGGATGTATGAGAATAGTGAAGGTTTGTGGAGGATGAGGATAACTGTGTAAGAGGACGAAACAGAGAGAATGGATTCAGGGAATAGGAGTTTCGGGAAACTTCTAAGAGGTGGTGTGGATGGAACGAAGAAAGAAGAAAATGGAGAAGGATGTTGGAGAGGAAGAGATTTTCTTTGGAAGTCAATTTTGTGTATATATAGGACACCGCTGGGGGTACAGAAAAGAATAAGAATCCCAAGGTACTCTCGTCTGATCATAGCCCAATTTTTTGATTCACTTCGATTTATTACTCGGTCGGATAGGAGTAAACTATAGGAACAATCAGTTCCTTGTCATTCACAGCGTATTGACCCCCCATAGTTTGATAATAGGCTTTTAATAATATGTAGTGATGGTTAAGTAAGTGGGATTTTGTGGCTTGCTAATAAATTAAATACAGCACCGCTTTATGAACGGGGAAAGGAAAAATAATTTAGTCCAATGCCCCCCTCCCACAACATTCGCCAAACTTCCTCTCCCCACTGGCATAAAACCCGGAATTAGTTATAGATTCGCCCTTTAAGCTCTGCCAGTTGCAGTTATGATCGTGGGAAAGAGAATAATTACCTTTTATTTTTCGCAAACTGGGTTTTTTCCACCAAGAACTGAATTCTCCTTAACCGGGTTGGAGTTGACGACATCGGACGCAATTTGCTTTGCCCTGTGTTCGAATATTGCAAGCTCTCCGCTGAAGGCCTTCATTATTGCATCTTCACAGGTGGAAAAAGCTTGTCCCATTTGAGTATTACGCCCTTTAGGGGACTCATTCAAGTTATCCATAGACAGTTCGTGCTCCTTCTGCGGAGCAGTAAGTTGAGCGATCAGCCGATCAAGATTTTCGATCTCGCGATGGGCAGAATTCTGCTTCCAAATCACTCCGGAACCGACAGCAAGGATGAACACGGCACTCCAATGCTCGCAGGCATAAGCTAGGAATAGAATATTTAGTTGATATATATAAAGTTTGTTTATTTTGATCTGTGGGGCATGCAGACTTACCAACAATTGGGCGCCCATACCCTGAAAGTGGAGTACTTGGTTAACCAGCTGATATCTTGTTAATTTTAGCCTATTGGGATCGGGCTTACTGATATACCGGGGGAAAGGCATCCCTGTACCTTTTCTTATGTTAGTTTCTACCCAGGCTCTCTAGGAATAGTAAATTCATGGAACGACATACCGTGTTATATTATTTTGCGTGGGAGGTTGATTGCCTGCGCTGGCACCTGTGGAATTGGATTGAGGTTGTGTTGGATTAGTAGAATTGTAGCGTGGGGTCTCTCGGTATAAGCTGTGCCGCCAAGCCTTTCTCTCCCACATATCTTCTTCCGGTGTGGATGAGGGTATACGATAGGCTAGATTAGAAGGGTTGTGTGCCGGTTTTTGGCCGCCCTATTGAGTGCTCTTGGCCAGGCTTGTTTGCCTATAGGAGGCTTTCCCGTTTGTACCTAGACACAACGCACGACAGAGACAAGACAACTACACCGAGTATTTAGTGCTGAATTTATTGATTTAAACTACACCTACATAGTCTACCAATACACATCGTTTCCTATCTTTCTCAATTGGGCCAAGCACCACCTTCCTTCTATCATTCCTGTCCGGCCAATTAGATAATTCATCATCAGGTCAACTCTCGGGTGATTTATTATACAATTCAGCAAGAGGTCACAACCAACCGCAGGGACTGGATACGACAGCGCGCGACACACCATCCAATCGAAGGCGGAACCAAAAGTAGCCCGACACCGGGACCTTCTTACGTCTCCTTATAGATGCCGGATTACCCTGATTTTTTTTTCCAATGGTTGGTTTAGGCTAAACCCCAAAATAACCCCCCTCTTGTACGAAAACTTTCCCCTTGGATCTAACAGAGCTTACATCCTCGTGCGGAATTGAAATGAGCTCTAACCAACGATTTATGGTGACAGGGGTGAAACCTCATAGGCATCTGATTTTAACGCAATAGGAAGTCCTAATTGAGCTGCTTGTTATTTTGGCCTGGAGCGGTGCTCTTCGGTTAATACTGGATGACCCCACTCAGGGTCAAGATCACCCCGAGATATTTTATAGACTGCTCCGGTCCTCTCGCCTTTACTTCTCTCTAACTCACGCACGTTCCTTGCCGAATTGCATGAATCCGTCAACCGACCCAACACTAATATTTACCGACAGAGGACACAAAAACAGTTTCAATATGACAAATAGCTATAACACCAGAGATGTGGATCAAAGTCCTCACATACTAGAGTCGCTATCGCCGCTAGAGCCTCGCCTTTGCCATCAGGATGTGCGCACCCGCCTACTTGATAGTTTGGGGGATTGGCTTTCACAAACGGAAGATTTTATCAACTGGCTGATGGCAGGGGTGAATCAATCATGGCCACTCTTTTTGGCTCTGGCGCTCTGGGGTCTGGGAAAATTGACCTTAGGTAGGAGGGCACATTCTTAACCCACGAATAAGGATAGACAAATTTTAACCCAGGGATTCAGTTCCCTAGTGGTTGATGAGCTATGCGACCGAGCTCCGGATCAGGGAACTTCAATTGCATGTTTTTACTGCCACTTTCATATTGTTAAACACCGGCACCTCCTTCACCCACATTACCTTTTCTACCCCGCTCATTTAGAATATCCTAGAAGTATACCGGAGGCTTCACCGATGCGTTTGGTATTCGGTGAACGGTGCGAGAAGAGGGGTAGCTGCAGTGAAGAGAAAAGGGGTAGTTGCGGTGAGAAGAAGCGGGGAAAGAGGGGTAAGAGGATGGTGTGATAGGGGATGGGAATTGCGTGATTGGATTGGAAATATTGTCGGGTCAGATGTTCATGTTGTTTGTACTTAAGTGTCTTGTTCACGCACGATTGTAGAAGATAAGTCAATCAATAGTTTTCTGCCCTTCATACAGTTTTTGATTCTCTCTCCCGTTCATCTTTATATTCTATCGCAAGAGATCCACATTTTATAAGATTTCAGAGCCAAAGTTGAAAATCACAGAGAAGGTTTTGGGTGCATTTGTCAAGCAAATTGTGCGTGGATTGGGGGCAATCCCTGGCATGATCGTTGGGGAATTTGGGAAAGCAGAGGGTAAGACCGGAGGTCGGGGTCTCCGTGTTCCTAGAGTTCTTTCCTTTCTAAAGGCCTCCCTAGCATCGTTCGAGCGGGCTTTTATCTGTATTGACACCTTAGATGTGCTCCTGAAGCATCAGCCCACCCTTCTACGCTCATTGCATAATATTTCCCAGTCAAGCCCCGGGGTCGGCTTTTAACTTACAGGTCGTCCCAATATAGGGATTGAGAGTGCGAAATAATTTCCTAGAGCTGCGCGGTTTATCCAGATGAAGGGAACGACGCAAGACATTTTGAGATGTGTTGAGATGATGTTGGATGAGGATCCCAGCCCTAAGGCAATGAACGCCAGCTTTTAGGCGGAAATCATGAGCCCGGTTTCAGAATCAATTTCCGATGTGTATGCAGCTGCAATTTTAGACTAGGTTTCTGCTTGTTTCGCTGAACATCGCGGCAATATTGGATCGGCCAACAATCTACCAAAGGCGTGAACAACTCAAGATGATGACTAGTGGCCAAGGGTTGGACGACTTCTATGGTGTGGCGCTGGACAGGATTAAAGGACAAACCGGGGGGCATGGCGAAACTTGGAATGGTGGCTTTAATGTGGATCTCGCAATCAGAGCTGCCAATGAGCGCGGACGAGCTATGCCACGCCCTGGGTGTACAAATAGAGTCTACTGATCCTAACTCTGATAGTATCCCTTCTATGCAAACAGTATCCTCCTCTTGTCTTGGACTTGTTACGGCTGAAAAGGAAGAATCCTGGGCCCGCTTAGTGCACTTCACACTTCGAGAATATCTTAATAGCTGTTCCCGGATTTTTTAGAACCCCTCGCGGTAATGGCCGAGGTTTGCCTGACCTATCTTAACTTTGATTGCATTACAAAAATTCCACCAAGTTTAGACCCTCTGCCACACAAATACACCATCCTCCTGCACGCTTCCTCCTACTGGGGACGCTATGCGCCAAACTAAACCATGGAGGGCATGAAATTACTTGCACTTCAGCTACTGGATGGGTTTGATAGCCATATATCAGCAAACCTTCTTTTGAGTGGGTATCTCAGTGAACTGAGAGAGACTACAGGGCCCTGCGAGGGGCTACTGAACTACACTATTTGGCATATATGGGCATTGATGAGATTCCGAAGGCTGTATTGGATGAGAGACTTGGACATTGAGAGAGCGGATTCCTGATACGCGCCAACGATTGGATGAATTCCGCAGCGTTGAGCTCGCACAAAAGGTTTCACACGGCGCCTCCTGGCCAAGCTAGTGCTGAATACCTCAAAACATCCACCATCCCGGGGCAACTCTCACGACGATTAAACACTTTCAATACCATGCTCTCGGTGGAAAACCGGTACCCGAAAAATATATAGCCTTCTACAAAAGAAGTCGGAAAACGTTGAAATTGCGCCCTGGTGCTGATTGGAGCGCTCGGTCTGATCGAGCCAATTGAGCAACGGTACTGTACGGTCCGTAACATACCGGGATTTTTAGAAATTTCAACTATTCCTGCATAGAAAACACCCGGCATAACAAATAAAATTGTCTTTTTGTAAAAGCTAATCACCTAAACCATCCAGCCGGTGGATGCGCATATCCCTGTGGCGTAGGTGAGGTTCTAGTGGTGATAGCGAGGCTAGGATCCGAGGATTTTCATCCACATATGTGGTGTTATAGATGGTGTTGCTATTGGTCACATTAAAACTCCTTTTCCGGCCCGTGCCAGAATCAGTGGGTTGGAAATGTGTTGACGAACTCATGTCGTTTGATACTGAAGGTGGCAGAGAGGTGGTGAAGATTGAAGATTGGAAGTTGTGGGTAGGAGATCTCAGCGCTGAGGAAAGCGGGGTCATGCCACTAATATAGTCTAAAAGCCTAGGCGTTTGTGATGATCAGAAACGATTGGATGAATTCCGTAGCATTACACACACAAAAACTTTCAACAATAATCACACCTACTGGTAAAGCAAGAATCTCTCAGAACATCTTTCACCGCTCAGCAGCTCTCACAAAGAGTAAACCGTTTCGATACCCTCCTCTCAACGGAAAACCACCGGCTGAGAAATACATTGCCTATAGTAAAAAATAATAATCAGAAAACATCGAAGAACTTCTGGGTTTGTGATTGGAGAGTGCTCAGATATTCCAACCTTCCCTTCATAGCGAGCATCCGGCGCAACGAGCAATGGCTCGCTAACAGCTCTAAGCAACGGCTTAAGACAACTCAGCCTATGGAACCACCGCGATTCATTTTCATATTTTCCAATTCCCTTCACCCCCGGCTTCACCGCCGAAAAGGTGAAACCTTGGCACAGAATCACCCTACCTTTGGCCATGAGGCTGTGATCCGCCCAGCGCCCCCTGTCGGGTAAAAGTCGTCCCCCTGGAATAGTTCACTATGTTAAAAAATCCCCAGAAGATTGCCAAACAATTTCCCCGTCACTCTGCTGGGCTTAAAGAATTCTGAAAAAAAAATAGAAAAGCCAGCAGGCCTTGAGGAGGCAGTTGTCTATAAGAGCGGGCGATCAGTGGAGAAAAAAAACACGTTTTCACTCCTCCTGCAAAGGTTTTCTCCCACCCATGCCCCGAACATAGTCTCCTTTTCCAACCCCATATAAAACCAACCCCGGTTAAAGCATTAAAATTTTATACTCTTAGAAATTTGATACTACCGTCCCTCTAGCGTCGTGAGAGTCCATTGATAACATATTCTGCCCATACACTTATCATATAATACCATGCAGTGGTTGTCCACCCGGTCATTCATCAGTATGGTGCCTCGCATCCCAGCGCACCAGAGAGGATAGGGACAGTGTGTAAAATCATGATTACAGCCTAGTAATTAAACGACGGGGAACGGGTGGATAATATATGTCGGTAGCAGAGAAAAAAAAAGCGAAGAAAGGAAAAGCACCCGAACAGAATGATAAATATACCGTAAGAATGAAGAAAAATAAATCCTACCCTACTCTATATTCTGAAGCCCTCTCTTGCAGTTATGATACACGAACCATCTCCCCTACACCTCCGGCGATTGAAATCTCAACACCAGGGAAATCATCGTGGGATTCCACCAGCACCCCCTCTCCTCGCCCTTGATGGCTTCTGCCTAGGGGAGCGATGCTACAACCCCTCCTCTCCCTCTGGGGTCTTCCCCCTCCTCCACAGGGTTCTTGTTCCTGTTCATCGTTGACTCCCGCTCATGAAGTTCAGTTCTCCCCTTTACCCCGCACTTCCTTTGCACCTCGCTTAAGTTTTGCACGGTCGGCATTCTGTCCTCTTCATTCACGGTCGGCGCTGAGCTTTCCAAGGCCTTTGCGAAGTACCTTTCCGTCTCGATTGTGTGGTCCTGTCGGGGAACACTGTGGTTAGTAACTTCAGCACCTCGTCTTCGTTTCGCATTCGGAAAAGCATCGGCCGCGGTTACTCTAGTCGGTCGTCTCAAGTGTTCGGACTGTCCTTCCTCTTCACATTCCCCCTCCCTCTACCCTCTTGGTCTTCGTCCCGTTGCTCGGTTACAGCTACACCCACTCCCCCCATCCCCCCCCCCTCAGCTGGCACCTTACTGCTCCCCTCCCGCGGTCGATCTTCGGT
>Ga0307509_10004081_pt1 | contig 21393 bp, 35 predicted proteins | sample 10_EM_MG_FD_202245 | JGI IMG/M metagenome (GOLD analysis project Ga0307509, IMG submission 202245) | Populus trichocarpa ectomycorrhiza microbial communities from riparian zone in the Pacific Northwest, United States - 10_EM | ecosystem: Host-associated > Plants > Roots > Unclassified | place... | reverse complement strand
TTTGTAGACGAGCGAAGCTGTGACGTCGAAAAGGCCCACATACCTGCTCTGCGATCCAGGTTTTATTGCTCTTCGGGGTGTCACTTTTCACGTATGCGTTGATTGCGCCGTGCTGTTCCGTATCTGGGAGCCACCCCTTTCTCAGAAACTCGTTGTCGATCCCATCAAGCGATACTCTTCTAGACCTTCCAAGAACTGGGCCAAATAAATAGTCGTCGTTCTCTCTAAAAGTCCAATCCAAGATGCGATTTTCGGTCGTTCCGGAAAGGCCCCCCGTGAGTTTCTGGTCGATGTCGATGTGCTCGACATTATCCTTATCTTTGTAATGCTTAACGTAGAGAGTTATGGTGGCCATGCTAATAGCTTTGCGCGTAAGCCAGCTCACACCCTGTAGGCGTAAGATCTCATCTGTATCACGCGAGTCGCTCAGTTGCTTGTTCTATATATGTTATCGGGGTGAGAACAATGTTAGTGACCGGAAGGAAATGAGGAGCGCGAACCAAAACCCATGTTGCACTCAAATTGAGAGTTGTGATGGATGGGGGAGCCGCCATTGTGGATTACGTCTAAGCGGGAACTCACTACCACGGTTCTTATATATGTCTTCGATTCGAGGATGAGAACCCCTTTGTCACGTGCAATCAACGTTCCAACACCCGAACCGAACCGACAAAACAGTATAAACACATCTAACTTAACTGCCCTTCGAGGAGAAAATGGAAATCACCCTCCACGGAGCGTCTTTACCTCTCTCCCATGCTTGAGGTCCCCGGCTGTCGTCCCCACCAAACTCGACCATAAGACCATCCCTGGTCCACTCCACCCATATCCCAATACTGCCAGATGATGGCCCTGAGCCACCACCTTTTCTGTCTGGTTCGCCAAGAGTAGCGACGAATTCCTTGCCCGTCATATTCTGCTTAACAGCGAAGTCAGAGGGACGGGGTGTTCCCTCTTTGGTTTCCGGTGAGATAGTAAGGGCGATGGGAGTGATGGGATAGGGCGAGTATGCGCGAGATCGGGAGCCGGTCCCGGTGTCGGACTTGTCAGCGCTCAAATTGCTATATATATCGACGCCATCTAATACAAGATGTGTATCTTGGAGGTCCTGTCGCGCAACTGCGGACTGGGGCCTGTAGCCGTTGATTGGAATGAATAGAAGGCTGAGACCGAGGGAATAGTAATTGAAATAAACTGCATCCGGGTAAGACTTGATTTCGGGACTGGCTACGTGAGAGGATGAAACATGTGAAGACAGAGCTGGCAGATATGTTGCGAGGTATGGCGAGGATGGGGAATGACCCAGCAACTCGTGTACGTTCAAGCTCATGGTCATCAAAGCATAAGGTGTTTAATCACAATCACGTGTAAAGCAAGGGTATGTAAATCCCCACCACGCATACACCCCCTTCCCCACCACATCCATGGCGGACCCACTCGATAAGCAACTGGTACGGCAAACAAAACCATCTTTCATTTACCGTCTGGCGCATGCCATCTTTCTCTACCCAATAGAACTTTTCGTTTCCCTCATTGCCTCGGCCTTGCGCCCCATCACACCTCAACTTATTCCGCTTGTTGTATTTTTCCTCTTGGTCCCCTTATTGGTCATACCTGCCATCTTGTCAGGAGTGTATGTATGGTACAGTCGCGCAGTCAGCTGGCACTCCCCTCTTTTTTTTCAGTATGGGTACGCGCCAACCCAAATCCACGTTTATCTGCTCTGCTCATGAACCCCGAAGCGACGGACTTCCACCATATGCCGAAATTCAACTCGCCTCGTTCAACCCTGCACAACCCTACGATATATCTCTCCAGCTCGTCGTTCCAACCACACAGTCTAACTATGATCTCGGGAACTTCATGACAACTCTGACCTTGTCCGATCGGACAAATAGGACTCTCATCACCGTCCGTAAGCCAGTGAGTCCACCGCCGGTTCCGGTTTCGTGTCCTCGTAATGCCCTTGACAGGCTATTATCATGCCTCCGTCATCTTTCCGCTGGTCCAAACCCAGCACGACAACTCTGAGAATACCCCTTCTGTCCCGCTATGTATCCGGAGCGAACGACGTGGTTGCCCGGATTGAGCTCGGCAGACAGGACGGTTGGAAGTCCATCGGATCCGGAGAAGGGAAGGAGCTCAGCGTGCTTACTGCCTTCATTAATGGCAGGGTTCGGCCACAAGGCGTACGGTTAGTTCCCCCTTCCTATTTCTCGCGAATGAACATCAATCTGTTTCTTGTTAGAGGGGTTGTGTCGAGATTTCCATTCCTGTCTGGCATTGTTGCTTCCGCCGCCTTTCTCGCCGTATCATTCTTTGTTTTGGCCGTTTGTCTTGTCCCCGCCCTTCGGTGGCAATATGGCAGTGGCCCAACCATTCCCAAGGCTGTACCGAGCGCACGTTCGCGGGCTCTGCCGGATGCGCTGGGTGAGAGGCGGGTTCGAAAGCGATCATTGAAGCGAAGCGGGAGTGTCGGCCCCATTAAGCGGGAGGTACGGTGATTTTGCATGCATCATTACCCCTTCATTTCCCTTCGTTATTCGCACCCAGGATTACGAGGGCGGTTTCACCATACTGCCCCCTGCAGAAACGTCATCCATCCCGCTACGCCGTCGCCGTTCTAGGATAACGGAACCAGTTTCCGACGGTGAATGACGCTTCCCGTAGAACACGGTGTGAGCGCCTCCTGTCCGTCATCCGCCCGGCATTCCGTTGACGCTTCTGTCACATGGTATGTTGTAACTTATGTACATTAACAACGGTCTGAGGTTTTGTCCTCCTGATGTATTTACTTGTAGCCCGATGCTGTGGCCATTGACCCAACGATTATGACCATGGTAGGGCATCCGACGCCTACCCAGTCTCTGTCGTTCGGGACTGTAGCATCTGTCAATAAATGTAGGCATGCTGGACATAATTGAGTAGAATCAGTTCGCTATTGAGAGACAGCCGTCTTTGGTGTGATAAAGTTCCAGTTTAAGCGGGTTTCCTCAAAGTCTGCTTATATACCCCTAAAAAGCGGGTCCAATAACGCCTCACAAGTCGGAAAGTCATCCATGACAGAAGGTGTGTACCGTCAAACCCGCCTGGAGTGGATTGGGTATCTGAACCTAAGTGGGATTCAGTAGGTTCAACATTGGTAATGAGGAGAAACGGAGGTGCTCTTCCTTCGAGCAAAAGTTATCGCATATGATGGTCTCAAGCCAGCGAAGACACAGCCGTCCTTAGCGAAGAGATGCCCACACTGGATCAATAATAAGCAATAAATCGTGGCAGACCAGTCCCTTTATATACTAGGTAGAAATACACGCCAACTATTCCACAAATGCCGTCGATGGTATCACTGGGCAGGGAGAACGGGGCCAAAGTTAGCGAACGGCCAAAGGAAATCAAGTACTTGCTGCATCGGGGTCCTGGGTCTTTGCTTTTCCTACACCGTCGCCCTCGGCAGCTTTTGCTTCTTCCTCTTCCCGGGCTACTGGTGCTGCCGCCTCTGGCTTTGCTTCGGCCCCGCTCTCGACGGTGGGCTGCTCAGATCCACTATCACCGCCGCCACCATCCCTCCGCACTTCATTGGCAGCTGCCTTATTCCCTTTATCGGTCTTGTCCGTGAAATCACCCAATCCCTTCACGAGGTCCCCCGCTTCTTCGCCTCCGAGCCCGAGCTCCTCCACGAGGGCGAGCAGGTCGTCTGGGGTCACCTTGACGCCCTGCAGACCATACCCGGAGAGCCCGTCGCCCGCGTCGAGTTCTGCCTCGTTGCGTTTTCGCAGAGCGTCCTTGCTCGCGGGGGAGGAGGACGCCGACGCCGACGCGGCTCCGCGCTGCAGTGGCGAGGAGGCGCCACCGGGACTGGCGTTGAAGAGCGCTCTGTGAGCCGGCTTGGCCATTTGGGATGGGGACGAGGCGCCGGGCACGCCGATTGGCTTCGTAGGGAGGGTGGGGCGCGTCTCCTCGATGGATTCGTCCCACGTTTCGTTCAGTCGGAGAAAGGTCTCGAGTTCGCCGTACTCGACCGCTTCCTCACTGTGCAGTGTATAGTTTGGTTGATAATACTGTATTGAGCGAGGCGTTTCATTCACGGCGATCAACGCGAGGTATGCTTACAAGTCTGTAAAGGACTAGAGAAATGTTAGCATGCGCATTCATCGCTAGAGTATCATGTCGCCCACCCCAGGACACATCCCACCAATCAGTATGCCAGGTAATTGCTGCTTGTCTAGCACACGGTGTTAGTTCGGATGAATAGTCACGTTGCGCAAAGACTCTAAGCTCACCCACAGGAGCCTTCCTCCTCCAAAGTCGCTTTGCGTCCTCATCAGAGGCCAGGTCATAGGAATTGAAGGTGATTTTCTTCGCTTGCAAGACGCGCAGGATGTATTCTACACCACCGGTGATCAGCGAGTTGGCACCGCAATGCAGGGTGGCCCATTGGATGAACCTTGACGCTGGCGCAGAGCAGGCTGCGACGCTATTGTTGTCAGAAAGACTTGGATGGGGGGAGAGACCATGGTCGTCAACGTCTGGGAGTGTGTCCCTGAACTAGTTAGACGCCGCGCATATACATGAACTGTATATCTAATCGCGACCAACAACTCGGGACCGATCCCATCATTCACCTACTACTACGTTGTGGCACGACTCGTCATGGCACCCAAAGTTCTCGTTGTATGCCTAGGTAACATCTGTCGCTCTCCGATGGGAGAAGCCGTCCTCAGGCACATCGCCAAGGAGCGCAACGTCGATCTCATCGTCGATAGCGCTGGCACCGCTGCGTATCACGTCGGCGAAGAGCCAGACGAGCGGTGAGTGCCATTCACCCTCAGAGCCTTCGCCTACAAACGTGGCGCCCAACTTACGAGTCCAACAGTACTACCGCCACTTGTAAGAAGGTGTGTCCCACTTTGATCTTCCAAAATAGGATTCGATCATGACGGACGGCTGCTGTTCCCCGCAGTTTGGAGTCCCCATCGAGCATGAAGCACGTAAAGTGATCCCGAGAGACTTCTACGATTTCACGCACATCCTTGCCTCCGACAATTCGAACCTCGAGAATTTACTCCGCATAAAGCCTAGCGACTCTACCGCAGAGGTCAAGCTATGGGGGTCTTACCTCGATGGTGAGCCGATTGCTGATCCATACTATGGAGGTATTGTAAGTTGGTATCGGACCGTGTGCCATGGGCATCCAACACTAAACCCTGTTGTAGAAAGGATTTGAACGGGTATATCAGCAATGCGTTGGGTTGTCCAATGCTTTCCTGGACACATTGACGAAGGCACCCTCAGCTGCTTTGTGAATTCAACCTAGACATGTTTTTCGCAAGGGCATTCGGGGAGGAGACGGTCACACAGTAGAGAGGCTATCAACTTATGACATTTCTCATCTGAGTCGCTACGGCGCACAATGTATAGTCGCTGTGCAAACCTATTAATGGTGGGTAGGCATGTGCACGGACGCTCGGCTGGTAAGCGCGTCCTCTGACTTCCAGAGACTGGTCGTCGTCTATCGGGACAGTAAGTCATGGAAGGAATGAGACAAGAAGACGCTAAATCACCTTCTTCTGCGTATAAAATTCGATGGCACTGTGAACCACTATCAGTGGATTGAAATGGCAGAAGGCACCTATCAACTAATACCTCTTTCCGTAAAAGCCGAGGTCACCCAAGGCACTCGCCTGCGATGAGACCCATAAGCCCTGCGCATACTCGAAGTAAATAGACACGTTACCTTGTTTCCACTCCAAGAGAACATAGGAAGTGGCACCGGGATAGGAATGTTGATGCCAATCTGACCAATATTCACGTCATGCTCGAACTTCCGTGCAGTGGCGCCTGACTGAGTAAAGATCGCTGTGCCATTGCCATACCGGTTCTGATTGATGATCTGGATACCCTCGTCTAACGTGTCGGCCTTGAGCACGATAAGGACAGGACCAAAAATTTCTTGACTGATGCCGAGGATTGAAATGCGTACGACGAAAGCGAAGAGACCACGTACTCGTAACATTTCATAGTAGTGTCTGCCTCAATAATTGTTGGACCGATGAAATTGCCATGGTCATACCCAGAAACCGCTACATGACGTCCGTCGAGGTGTATCTTTCCACCCTCATGTTCAGCAGATCCTATCAGGCCAAGGATGCGGTCTTTTGCAGCTAGTGAGATAACCGGACCACTGTATGAGGTGAGAATGAGATACGTAAATATGGAAACTGATAACCCACAGGTCAACATCTTTCTCGAAGCCCCCACCCACTTTCAACCTTTTTGCAAGATTGACGAGGTCTGGTAGCCATTCACAAGCATCACCAACCAATACCGCCACGGAAATAGCCATGCATCTCTGTCCAGCAGCTTCAGAATGCAATCAATAAGGTACTACACCCCGTATAATGCTCGTGAATTTACCGCCAAAAGCCGCGCCGGCAATAGAGTTGAGGGCATGATTTTTATTGGCTGACCATGTGCATAAGTTCGCATCGACAATATATCATATAGCCCGTACCGTCTGGCATGAGTACAGCATGGTTCTTTGCACCCATATTTGATTGAACCCGTTTGCCGTTTTTTGTCCCACTGAAGGCAGGCACCAGTAAGGGTTAGTACAGATAGGTTTGAATAGAAGACCTGCCGTTCATAAATGTGCTTTCCGGCACGGTCCCCTCCTACAAAACTGATTGCCTTGATACTAGGGTGATCACAGATGGCGTTTACTGTTGGGACTGTCCCATGTACGACGTTGATGACGCCTGGGGGAAGTCCCGCCCTCTGACAAAGTTCGGCTATGATCATCGCTGCGCCAGGGTCACGCTCTGAAGGCTTCAGGATGAGGGTGTTCCCAGTAACAGTAGCCATGGGGATTGACCAGAGGGGAATCATACTATCGGCTTGTGAGAAACGTCGCGCATAGTTCACTACCAACAAAGATACATACGCAGGGAAATTGAACGGAGCGATCCTACGCAAGAGAATCAGCTAGAGTAGCAAAGAGACAAATCAGGATCCTACGCAGCGGTCACTCCCAAGGGCACCTTTCGAACTTCAGTATCCATATCTCGGCTAACTGTGTTAGCACAACATAAGCGTCAAACGATGTAACAGTAAGAGGAAAAACAAACCTTCGACTTTCTCGCCCAACAAGAGCGACGGCGCGCTAGCAGCGTGCTCTGCTACTTGGAGTCCGCGCGTTACGTCGCCATGCGCATCTGGTTGCAAGTTCCAGGGGCATATAAGGCGCCAAAAACGGTGATCAATCTAACCTTGAAGTGTTTTTCCTTGTTCCAAAACTATGCTAGCAGCTAGAGAATCGGCATTCTCTCTAAGGAGGCGCTGCAACCTGACAGACACGACTGAGCATAGGTTGGAATGCTACATAATCATGGCCACGAACTCAAAGATGAATCTCTGGCGAGTCAATACTGTTGTCTTGCTCCATGTCTTGAACGCATCAGAGGCAGCAGCCACCGCCTGGTCGAACTCTTCGTTGGTTGTTTCCGGAACACGAGTGAGGAGTGTTTGTGTGGACTGTTGTGACGTTGTCTTAAGTCAAAATAAAATGAGGGTAGGATTACACGACGAACTGGGTCCACCACGTCGATCCACTGTGTTGCTTTGCTCTGCACGAACTCTCCGCCTATGAAATTCTTAGTATTCTCCCCGGAGGCATTCGTCCCCTTCCAGTCCCTCGAGAGTTGTTCCGCTTTTTCACGTACAACAGAATTCAAGCTCAAAAGAGGTGGTTGAATTGGTACCGTGGCATAAGATCGTGCGCGTAGAACGCATGTAGGCATGCGACGAGAATGGAACATGGTAGCACGGTGAGCTGGACGGCTCGGAGCTCAGTTTATACCTCAAGTGCGGGGTTTATCGGACCGCGGACCGAGTAAGGCATCGGCCCGTATTGTCCGTGGGATTCTGTTTACTGTTTATGACCTCGTGTTCTCGGTTCTTTCGTCTTTCGACTTGACTGTTCAACGCCTCCAGATATGCAGACCAGTTTCGTTCAAACCATCACTGCCCTATTACAACAATTTCAACAGTCACAGCCTCTACCAAACCCTCCTCCGCGAACACCTTCAGTGGACGAATTACAACGCCAGTTACTGCAGACCATCCAATCCATCGACCAAAATACCCCTCAACAGCCTGGCCTTACTGGACTTTTGCAGTCTTTACAGCGACAAACACCTCAAACACACAGTCCTCCCATTCCCTCCTCTCAGTTGTTAACCGATGCTCTTAAAATGATTGCGCCGGTAGGCCAATCGCCTAATGACGAACAACTTCTTGTCATGGCCCTTCATACGGGCTTGGCCCAAGGTTTGGATCATAGAAGAGCAATTGAAACACTTCATGGTGTATGTCCCTGACTTAAAATCTCCCGTCTATCTCTCAGTCTAGGATGTAGGTCAACAACCACGCCGCTAATCTATGGAAGGATTATTACCTCGAGCACAGACCTCGCATAGACGAGATGGTCAACCAATTGCAACCAACCAAGACCGCCAAAAAGCCAGTACGATTTGATTTAGAACCCAAGGGCAAGGGGCCAGAGGAGCGACCTGCAAACGCGACGAGTCTGTCCGTACCGTTGGATTCGGGATCGTCTCGGAGCAACATTCCTCTTGCATCTGGGAGCGCTCCGACCCCCGGGACGCGTAGGCACCGCGGCTCATCTCGACACTCGGATTTGCCCACACCCCCTCCACCCGAAGTCGAACCAATACCTCCCACAAAGGTCGTAAAATCTGTCAGGGGTAGGGGTAACCTCTATACCGTTGAGGATAAGAAGTACTTTGCAAAGTACATATCTTGGGCATTGTATGCCGATCCTCTTCTCACGAAAAGTAATCTCATCGCAAAGCTCGCAGAAAACGTGCGTAAATTGATCGTGATCGTCGAGTTAGGATTTGAGCCTTGCACAGGTGCCGCACCATTCTGCCGCGTCTTGGGGTGGTTACTGGACCCGAGATCCGTTGGCAGACAGGCTTGTGACCGCTGCCCGTGAAAGAGCGATTGGAAGTCACCATGGTCAAGATTCCACTGGGGACTATGTAGAAGAAGAGGAGTCCGTTGAGAATGAGCAAGAGTCGGTGGACGAAGAAAGCTCACACGACTCAGAGGAGGACGAAGCGGCAATGGGTGAACGCGGCAGCATCTTTGGTGCCGCAGAGTTCAGAGTGATGGCCAAGTATATCGCGAGGCACAAGCCGGAAGAGTGGGCCTCGATGACAAGCAAGCAAAGGTGGTTTCCCTTCCATGAGGAGGTAACTCGATTCGATGTCCGATAATGAAGACTTTTCGTTAACTTGATGATTTCCTTTGTAGCACCCTCATCGTTCAGACAAGGCGTATGGTGAGAAATATCGCAACAAGGAGCAGGGTATGTGCCCTGAAAACGATTGACAACATAAAGCTGAGCTCTCACCCCCAGAACTCCTCGGGCTTGCTGGGCGATATAGAAAACGTGCACAACGTCAACTGGAGAAACAACGTGGGACGCCGTCCTGGGCTAACGCAGGTGGACGTAAGCGCCATCTATCAGATCATGAATCGCCTAACAAGCGAGTTCGGGATTAAGATTGAAACGGCCTGTCATATTATGTGTTGTACTGTAGAGATGACATGGGAACGTGTGAGCGGTGTGCCGTTGAAAGTAATGGGATAATTTGAGGGCTTTAAATTGCAAAACGACACGACACACTTTCGGCACGTGCAAATCGATTATTACCATCGACTTGGACCACAACCACCAGGCATCACCATCATGGATGAAGAATACGACGTACGGTCTATCGTATTTTCCCTCACGTCTGGTTGACATTTCTCAGGTTATCGTTCTCGGCACCGGCTTGACTGAGTGCGTGTTATCCGGGTTACTGTCGGTCGAGGGCAAGAAGGTCCTCCATATAGACAGAAATGATTACTACGGTGGCGATAGCGCGAGTCTGAACCTCACCCAGGTCTGTGGACGGAATGCTATGTATGTTAGGAATTCTGATTCGGCCTCTCTCGACAGCTCTATAGGAAGTTCCGCCAAGATCAGGCAGCTCCCACCGACCTCGGCCGTGATAGGGACTACGCCGTCGACCTCATCCCAAAGTTCATCATCGCATCCGGAGAACTCACGAAGATCCTCGTGCACACCGATGTCACCCGTTACCTCGAATTCAAGCAGATCGCCGGTAGTTTCGTCTATCGCGACGGCAAGATCTCCAAGGTCCCCAGCACGGAAATGGAGGCGGTCAGGAGCCCGTTGATGGGTCTCTTTGAAAAACGCCGTGCAAAGAAATTCTTCGAATTTCTACAAAACTGGAGAGACGAGGATCCTGCCACCCATCAAGGTTTTTTCTCCCTCCTCGTCTGTTTGTCTAAAGCTCTGTGACGTTGATCGAATTATGCTTAGGCATCAACCTTGATGTTGATTCGATGAGGAAGGTCTACGAGACGTTCGGGTTGGAACCTGGTACTCAAGACTTCATTGGCCACGCCATGGCTCTTTACCTTGATGATGAGTGCGTACATTTTCTGAACGGACAACGGACAATCGCTGATAGGTATTTCAGTTACATCGACAAGCCCGCCCGTCCAGCCTATGAGCGCATCGTGCTTTATACTTCTTCCATGGCACGCTACGGAAAGTCACCTTACATATACCCCCTTTATGGCCTCGGCGAACTACCTCAGGCATTCGCGCGTCTCTCTGCTATTTACGGTGGTACCTACATGCTCGACAAACCGATCGATGAGATCGTTACCGGTGGTGACGGTAAATTTGTTGGTGTCCGCAGCGGATCCGAAACTGTCAAGGCCAAACAAGTCATCGGTGATCCGAGCTACTTTGGCTCTGCCAGTGAGAGCGGAAAGCTCCGCGTCGTGGAGGACGGGAAGGTCGTCCGCGCCATTTGCTTTCTCAAGCACCCCATTCCGGGCACAGAGGAGGTCGACAGTGTCCAGATCATCATACCACAGAATCAGGTCAAAAGGCGGCATGGTAGTGTCAATTTTTTTCGGTGGCTTCCCAAACTCATTGTTTGTATTAGACATTTACATTGCCATGGTCTCCTCAACGCACAATGTCTGCGCGAAGGACGTATATGTAGCCATCGTCAGCACAGTCGTCGAGACGGATCGTCCCGAGCAGGAGATTGCCCCTGGTCTCCAACTCCTCGGTCCCATATATGAGAAGTACGAGACTGTTTCCCGCCAGAATTCTTGTGACTCATATTTGCATCCAGATTCGTCTCGGTCACACCCATCTATACCCCGATCTCGAATGGCACGGCTGACAATATCTTCATCACTCGCTCGTACGATGCGACGAGCCACTTCGAGACTGTCGTTGAGGACGTCCAGGATGTCTGGAAGAGAGTCGTCGGTAAAGACTTGGTTTTGAAGAAGCGTGAAGTTGAGGTCCAGGAGTGATCGTACAGTACCATGGTTGATCACCCATCACTTATCAGCACCAATTTTCCTTCCAATCCTTTTTTTTCTTTTTTCAGGATTTAGCTGCAACAACACAAATTTGTAACACCCGTCTGATGTACGGGACTGTCACAATGCCAGTCCCTTTCATTTATAGAATGCCTTGCAAATATTTCCAGGATCAGAAGAACGAATTCATATCAAACTCTGGCACTTCTACGTCTTGCCTTGCCGTCTTCAAAAGGTTGCCCAGCCCAGCCTTTCGTGCGATCAAATCGCCTTCCTCCTTGATGGTTTCCATGAGTGGCGCAGGGGGTTCATCCACTCCCCTGGGTTCGGGCGACGCTCGGCGTGTCGGCGGTTCCGCGGACAAGTCCATGTCGATGATGATTGAGGACCTACGTCGCATGGCTGGTTCTAGCGCAAGCATTCTGCGCGCCGTTGTCGGACTCGGAGGTGAAACCTTCTGTGTGGGGTCGTGGGCAACAACGGATGGCCGATCGAACGACCATGTCCTGACGAGGTCCAATGCCAGTGCGTGACACCCTATTGGAGGGAATGAACCCCATGAGCAACGGCGCGGAAGGCTGGTAGAAAGGTCTGCTCACCCATCCGAATGAAAACCCGCGCTATTTGAAGAACAAAATTGAATTCTGCGCGGCCCGAGATATCGCTGGTTCCTTTTGCGGTTTGAAGCGTCTTAGACTTCAGTTGTGAGAATAAGAGGGCCAGACTGGTGTCATCGTAATGCGGGTTTCCAAATTCCGTGATGGGTATATCCAATGCGCTAGCAACGTCTTGCAAAGGTGTCTGGCGGTTGGCCGTAAGGGAGAGTGAGGTCACCACGAAAAATGGACGGGATTACTGACCACAAGTATCCTCACTGCGAGATCGCGACGGTGCAGCAGCCAGAACGCCCAGCTCCCGAGCCACCTGTTGCCTTTCTTGAAAGCCAGAGGGATGATAGTCTCATAAAGAACATCACGCAAGACTGGACCATCATCTCGTCCTTCTACCACACGCGCCAAAGCCACCGCAAGTTGGACGTCATCCAAGTGACGAAGGCAGACGTTCACAGCGTCTTTCAGGCTACCTCCAAGGATGAAAAATGCGGCCGCGTATTCTGGCGCCTTCCCCGTAAGTCTAAATCCACGAAAGCCAAGCGACGCCACTCACCAAAACGGCGTTTGCCCAGCAAAGCATACGCGTTTTTGAGTGCTGCGGTTCGCCATCGCGGTTGTGTAAAATCGTTGGACATGAATTGTAGCATGACTGCCTGCTCCTTGTGCCATGCTGCCTGCCGCCAGAGTCCCTGGACTAACTTGTGCTTCCCCAATGCGAAGTAGAATAGAGAACAGGCAACTGGATCACGGGAATCTCCAGCCATGTATTCTGTCCGGGCGATGACTTCCATGTACGATCTCTACAAGGGCGTTCGAATAAATGGTGGTCTAAATTACAAGCAGAAGCCCTTACGTACCATCGATTCAACAGAGTTGAGCCAGAGGAACACGCCCAGTGCACGAGCATCGTTCCACGTCAATTTGCCCTGACACGCTGCCAATGATGCCGACATTAGCAGTCCTTGAGTTTCACTATGAAACGCCCAGATGATATCACGGTATCGTAATCTCTCACGCCAGCCAGTTCGGCGACGAGTGGCACCTCTCGATTCCGGGCTGCCTGGTTCAGAAGCGCGTTTATTAAGGATGTAGAAAGAGCGCATCGAAATGAGATAACGAAACCCGTTCGCGTCAAGGGCCCGCCGGGAGTCATCGACCTGGATGGAGGCTTGATCAGGATTTGACAACGGTGTACGCATAGATGCGAACCTCGAGCATCGCCTGGATGAGAACGAGAAGGTGTGCATGTTCATTAGGTGATAGGTGTGGCAGCGGGACCGCCTCTAAACGGCTGAGTAGACGTTCGATCATCGATCGAGAGAAACCCTCGTCTTCATCTGACCTGCTGTGAATCAGTAGGGAAATAAGACTAGTCGGCTCTAGCTCACTCATCAGCATCCTCTGTGGCCGTGAACAATGAAGAGTACGTCCGACGATGACTATTTGTCTTCGATGCTGTGAGTACAAGATCAGATTTATAAGAATCACCTAGACTTACCAGACCTGAAACACGACTCTTCTTGGAATAATGGTCGATAGGAATGGTGCTCGATTTGAAGACATCATAATGCAACTCATGCCACCTTTCCACATCGCGAGACAGGTTCACAAGAATTACCTGGACAACATCGAGCTTGTCTAGGTTCACCAGTGAGCAACCCGAGAAGGGACGAAAAGCACAAGCCTTACCCCACAAGAGACATTGTAGCAACATCTGAGGGTGATAATCTGCAAGAGGCCCGTTCAACCTTGCGACATATTCGAAGAGACCCTCTTCAGCATCTTCATTTTCAGGTTGGCGATGTAGTCCATATAAGCACATTTGATGGCCTGAACCAATAAGCAGCCTGCCGTATGCTAACCAGATAGAGTCACTGATTGGGTATGCGAGTAAACTATGTTGGCCAGTAACTTAGCATATTTCTGGGTTTACGAAGATATTCAGACCCACTTTTCGGTCTCAATACTCTTGATGACACCCCAGCCCGGGCCGTCATCAAAGTACGTCATCCGCTGCTGACATAGAATCTCGACGCGATACGCAAACCCAACAGCGAGTATAGATTGACCGTCGGGTGTCGAGCTCCAGTCAAGGTCGTTCACCTGGTCAGATGAGCCCAAAGTCTTCACATACTCCAATCCCGATGAGAATTCAGACTCCTTTGAGTCCCAGATAGTGAGTTCCTCTCCATCTGCGCGTGGAACGACTGTATCGGGGCATGAATATTTTCTCAAGATGTCGCAAAGGGAAACTCACTGAGTACCGTCTTTTTCGCCGAGCTGCATCGAACCATGCGTATATTTGTTCGACCAGTGCGCACTCTTCCCGTGTAACGCCAGCTAATTTTCTTCCCTCCAGGAACCCAAAACATCAGATCGCCGTCCCCACCAACGCTTAAGAGGACATCTCGTTCCGTCCCTGTCGGGCCATGGCTAGAGATCCACCCCATGGGATCGACAGGAAGAATGAATGCTGCTGGTGACGACAGCGGTAACACTGTCTCGGATATCAGAGACAGAGAGGGCACCTCCCCACTCACAGCATGGACGTGACATATAGACGGCGTCGAGCCAGTAGTGATGGCGTAGATGCATTCATAGGGCGCAACATCTCGAGGGGGGAGTGAAAACAGGGACGATATAGAAGGAAGGGTTAGGAAGAGCTCTGGGCTTGTATGTAATGTCAGAGTGGATGTCGCAGTCGAGAAGGTTGCAAGGGACCGGCCTGTGAAGTTACGTAAGTTGACTGTGCTACTTCAGTCGATGTAGACTTGCCTCCATTCAACACGACGACATAGTCCGCCGCAGTCCACTGACCTGCACGCTGTAGTACTGTGCCGAAATCGTGCACAATCCATGCATCACCCCCTGTCTCCCGCACCACTGCCAGGCCCGTACCATCAGGGGTGCGCACGAATTGTTTAATTTTTGACTCCCCAGACAGGTAGTCATGAAGGCGGCCTTGAAGTGTGAGACCATCAGAACAAGAGTTGAAGAAGTTCAGGGGCTCGAGTAAATGCACAGATAATGGAGGAGCTGAAACTAGTGCGAGTGTGTGTTTTGTAGGGCCGGGAACAATATGAAGGTATGAAGGTGTATGATGAAAAGTGTGAACAGTCGTTTGAAGAAGATCGAATTGCTTGAGAAGGGTCGGGGGTCGCCGATCTATATTCTAAAGAGGGTTGAGGCATAGGGCGACCAACATAGGCAATGTACTTGCCACAACAGCTCGAATCGTTAGGGAGCCATCAGGAAAAACCTGCATGAACATATCCCAATCACCACCACATATATCTTGAAATCTTCGTAATTTCGTGTCGTTGGCATCAGGCGCGTCCGTCAGGAGAGCCTGAAGCACGCCTCTAAATATCTCCCGACCGAGGTAGAAAACATTCGAGGAAATGTTGCCTATCTGTCCTGAGGACAGGGAGGGAGGTATCGATTGAGACAAATCAAGAGTGGCGTGAAGTTGCATGTACTGCGGAGAGTCTAGGACGGGAATAAATATACGAAGCGTTGCATCACAAGTAACAGTGTAGAGGATGGTATCATCGCTAGTGGATGGGCTTAACAGTGTATAAATGTTCGAACGTCGAGGTTACTCACCGGCTGGAAGCCTGGGTAGAACGCCACACAACGTTTGTGACAGGTCTAGGATGGCGAATGGCCTGTATCTGCCGACCAGATGTTGTCAGGGTTATCCCAACTACTTTCGCTTGCTAGATGTTGGTCAAATGAGAAGTGGTACATGGTAACTGAGTACGCGTACCTCCAAAGTGGCTGCGAGATATACCAACGATGGCGAAAAGTAGATGGAATGTAGTGGTGTGGATCTATGCCATGGATGAGGCGCCACGAGCGAATGAATGATTCGGGGATAGAGCACCTCCTAGTCCACTTGCATGACCACGTAGGAAGGTCATTCTCCATGATCAAAGTGTATACAGACAGTGTTGATTGTGTTGTGACGGCCAAGAGGCCTGTACCAAGTGAGAAATGGTAAAGGAAACATAGCAGCAAGACAGACTCACCGGATCTACAGTCGAGAGCTGTGATGTGCTTGTCATCGGGAAGAGTGAGCGATGCGTGAACAAGCCAAGTGCGGGCAGAGACTCCGGAGAGGGACCAAACGGCAAGCCTCGGACCGGATGAGGCAGCCACCTAAGGGGAAGGAGTGGGAAACGCATTGTGATGGGGAGAGAGGTACATACGAGCTTCAACGCGGGATCGACCGCAAGGGAAGTGATCCGCGCGCTCACATGATCTCGGCTAGGAAAGACCTGAGAAAAGGCGAGCGTACGGACAAGGCGGAGAGAGGTGGCGTCGAGGATGACGACTGTATCGGCGGATGGATAAAGCTGTGAAGAGTTGTACGGATGAGGGGGGATGAAAGGGAGAAATGTGACTGACGAGAAGAGACTCTGTGGGGAGAGAGAGATAGCGGAATGTTGATAAAGGAGAGCCAACGAAAGCGCGTACGAGATCAAGCATTTGTTTGCCCGTACGTCGGCTGATGACCAAAAGTGAAAGTGACAGTGACAGGGGACACAAGACACGCACCCGACCCGACCGATTCACGCGCACGCACACGCACACACGCGTCATGCATTCCCGTTTGAGTGGGCGACGTCCTCCCGGTGCCATCTTAAGACGTACCGCACACCGTGATTTCCTCCCTTCCGCAGTCTGTACATCAATGCTCCTCTTCCACCTCATCCCCCTCTCCCTCCTTGCTCTCATCCCGTACTCTCTTGCCATCCCCAGCTCCCAATCGACCTTTCATTCATCCGAACACACGCTCTCATTCACTCTCGTTGACAAGCTTTCGGAGGACCCGGATTACACGACTCTCCTTCGTCTCCTTCAACGTGCGCGGCTCATCCCCACCCTCAATCGACTCAATGGCAGCACTTTCTTTGCCCCTACCAACGATGCAATTCACCACCACGCGTCCCTTTCTTTGCTTAGTTCACTCACAGGGGATAACGTCAATGAGCAGCTTCGCCAAGAACTCTTTTACCACCTACTTAATTTCACCGTCGTCCTCCCTAAGGATGATAATATCCTTGTGACCAAGACCCTCCACTTTCCACACGACTATACCGAACCCCCATCCCGGGACCCTCCTCCTTCACCCCCTTGGCTACCTATCCCTGGTGGATCCCTTGGGGGCGAGCCCCAACGTCTCCGAGTAGCTGCTAGAAATGGACAGATTCATGTCGGCGTCGATTCGTTTGGCAAGGGGGGCGCACAAGTCATCAAAGATCCTATTGATGCAGGCAACGGGCTCCTCATCGGCATCGACAGTATCTTGTCTGTACCCCCCAGCTTGGGTGCGCACCGTTCTTCTGTATCTCACGCATGTGTTTGATTTGGCTTCATTTAGGGGACGTTGTCTCCACGCATCCATCCACGTCTTACTTTCGCAAGATATTAACCCCTGCGGTGATGAATCGCCTTAATGAAACTGCGGGACTCACCATATTTGTCCCTGTGGACGATGCCTGGAATGCTCTTCACCCAATCGAGAAGCTCTATCTTGAGAGCGAATTCGCTGCCGAAGACTTAATCCGTATCTTTGAAATGCATGCTGTCGTGCAGCAAGGCGTGAAATGGTCGGAATCATTTCAACCTGCCATCAATTGTCAGTCCCTCCCTCTGACTGTTCGCTCCTTTGGTCTTACTCCATGCAGTGACTACTCTTAACGGGAGGCAACTCAACGTTGTCACCACATCCGACAAGGTCTTAATATCAGAGGCTGAACTTGTTCAGCCTGACGTATACGCATCCAATGGGGTCCTGCACATTGTCTCATCACTCCTCATCCCTGAAGGCGGGCTACCACTAACACCGGAGAAGTTCCTACTCGCGCTGAACTGCACCAACTTCATCTCTATGATCCATTCCGTCGACTTGACCCACTTGATTAATGACACCGATACCGAGTATACAATCCTGGCTCCTCAAGATGATGTAATCGCGGCGCATGGAGATGAAGACCTCCCTGAGAAAGGAAGCGATGATCTCAAGCGGTTGTTAAAGTACCACTTCCTCCCTGGTCGTTGGACCCCAAAAGCTCTCAAAGATGGTTTACTCATAGAGACAAAATTGGACGAGCCCGGTTTAGCTGGAAAAGCTCAGGTATTGGAAGCGTCCGTTAGTCATAGTAACAAGAGACAAATCGAGGCTACGCCCTCTATCGGCTTCGGCGGTGTTTCTACCATGGGAGATCCCAGTTAAGTCCTTCGGTACACGTCCCTCACGCCATTATTCTAATCAGTTGGAATTGTAGTTGAAATTAACAACACTGTCATCTACTTTATCTCCCGTCCTCTAGTCCCGCCTGGGGATTCGCTGCAAGTTGCTTTGCCGACTCTGAACTTTTCTTCCTTCATGGCTGCAATTTTCTCTGCTGATCTAGCAGACACTATCAAAACCAGCCCTCGGACAACATTACTCGTACCCCATAACGACGCATTCAAGCGCCTCGGTATGCTTGTTAGCACACATCTCTTATCGACCTCAGCCAGAGCAGACCTCGAAAGCGTTGTCTTGCATCATGTCATCGATGATGTCGTATACGCTCGTGATCTGCAACACTCGAAAGCAAGGACGTACCCAACATTGGAAGGATCGGACCTGCATGTCCAACACGTCAAAGGTGGCTCTATCTCTTTGACCCCCAGCGGTGGATGGCCTGGCTTGATCTCCGAGCTTACTCCAATGAATCTATTATCCGAGACCGGTGCTCTGCACGAGCTCTCAGACATCTTTATTCCGCGCTCGGTCCACCTAACCGTGGGGAAATTGGCCAAAGCCGCAAAGGGCACTATAATGACGAATTTGATCATTAAAGCCGGCATGGAGTGGGTTCTGAATGGGACTACACCACCGGCGGACTCGCCTTGGGGTCAGAGTGGTATTTCAGGTACTGGGTGGACGCTACTTTGTCCCTCTGATGATGCGCTCAAGAAAGTCAACCTGACGCGACTGTACGCGGACAAAGCAGCGATGCAACTCATTGTAGGGCAGCATCTGCTCAACACGTCGGACTCAGAGTTCTCTGGGACCCCGGACAATAACCAGCCAGTGCCCTTCCATGACTCGGACATTTACGCGACACTCATCTCTCCCGAATCGGATTATCGTGACGTCATATTCCGTGAAACGGAAAACGGCGAAGCTGTGGTGGCCATCAAGAATGCGCCAGGCACCAGCGGCAAGACGGATTGGGCCAAAGTCATGGCCTGGGGACGTGCCACGACTGGAGGCGGCACGGGCGGTGTCATTCAGATTGACCGACTGCTGGTCCCATATGAACCACCGTTATGGATGGAGTACGGTGTGCCGATAGTTGTGGGGATCTTCGGCGTCTTTGCGATCTGCTTGTTCTTCGTGGGTGTGCGGAAGATTTGGAGAATGGATAGGACTGAGGCGACGTATGAACCTGTTGGTGGTTTCGGTAGAGAGGACGACGATGAATCCTAATATATGGCCTAATAACTAGTTCATAGACCCATATTCACGTATATTCATCCACATTGTATGGCATACTGTACCCATTGACACTACTGGCGCGTTACTGGACTAGCCTGAGAGCACACGACATCAAACAAATGCCGGTAAAATAATCACAGCTTTGTATGTAAGCACAACAGTGATAGGGGTAAGGTCTGTCTTATTTTCTCTCCTACGTCACCCTATCATCTAAATACCAAGTCCTGTGCCCTAACGCCAGTGACGTCTCGGGAAGAAACAACGATTGAGGTACGAGGCGCTACAGAGGAACCGCCACCATTATTGACTACTACCCAAAGTCATCTACCCGGGGTAGTCAACCACCCCTATCAGTACTCGAGAGAGCACGGACGAGATGGACCAAAATACTCAACCCAACGTTGGCCCGGTAGCGAACTGTGGATCGGGCACCCAGGGCGCCGGAGCACCACCCCCCGTCGAGCCCAGTATAAAACGGATTGGCCCACCTCCAACCCTTATTAAGGTCAATGATCGCCTAGACGATACCAATTGGTGTTACTGGCGCTCGGAAATAATGTTGATATTCGAATTGTGCGAACTGGATGAGTATATCAAAGGGGAGATCGCCCGTCCAGATCCTGCAGAAGACCCTGTTGGCGCAGGTAATTGGTCCTTCAACGATACTTATGCCAAGCTCCTCATCTCTATCAACATCACTTCTTCGGAGGTGATGTACATTAATCGGCGCGCGACCTCCCATGATATGTGGGCCGACCTCGAGGCGGTACACCAGTCGGATGGGATTATGTCAATATACAATGACGGCCTTTTTCACACCCACGCCGAAGATGGGGATGACATTAGCAAGCACCTGGACAAGCTCCTGCAATATCGAAATGGAATAAATCTCATAGGCAACGATGATGATTTGATTCCCGACCTCCTTTTCAAAGGCATTATCAATGCCTCGTTACCTCCCTCCTGGGACGAATTCACCTCGCCATACGTAGTGGGCGAAATGAAAGACCTCGTGACTCCTCTCCAACTCGTTGCGATGATCAAGGAGAAGTATTATCTTGACGAAGCACGAAAACACGACGAGGTAACGCATCATCGCACAAACGTGTTTGGTATGTCCTGTAATTAATGTCAACGCAGTAATGCTGATCGTAGCTGTTCCAAAGATTCCAATAATCTTGGCAAGAATCACTGCGGCAGATGTGGCAAATTCGGTCATATGCAAGACGAATGCTGGTTTGCGAAGAACAAAAAGAGGAAACGCGACACCAATGCCCGGAATTGAATTTGGACAAGGGGAAAACGAAGAAATCCGCATTTGTAACGCCCACATGCCGTGGGTCCCGATTGGCAGAGTGGGCTATCTATAAGTTATATGTATTTTTTGTATATATTTATTTATTTTTGACTATCAAATGGTGCTACAAGCATCTATCCCATGTACAGTATGGTGTTGGAGAACTCAGTATATCTGATGGACTGAAGCATTTGAATATGAAATCCTTTGTGAGCCTCGACACGACATGACGTTTACGAAGCATCGCATTCGTGAGTACCTCTACTGGATCAGCTTTCCCAACGTCGCTAAATGCCTATGGCCTGTGCCTGCGCGGAAACATGAGAGTGAACCTGAATTCCAATAACCATCTGGAACGTCCATTTCAGTCGCGGGTAGTTATTCCAGATGTAAACTTGCAGTTACTCCATTCGATGAGAGCTGGCTGACGATTAGCAAGCCACTGATCCCGGAGATAGAGTGGGCCGTGCCGGCGTTAGACCGGATTTTGCCAAACTTGAAAATTCTTGAGCTTGTGATTATATGCTAACCGGCCTTCGGTGGTG